>Ga0073934_10000316_pt1 | contig 142305 bp, 117 predicted proteins | sample LarsenN4metaG_FD_76834 | JGI IMG/M metagenome (GOLD analysis project Ga0073934, IMG submission 76834) | Hot spring sediment bacterial and archeal communities from British Columbia, Canada, to study Microbial Dark Matter (Phase II) - Larsen... ... | reverse complement strand
TATATTGACGCCCTGATCCAAGAGGGGAGTTTGCGTGGCAAATTTCAAACCGACCCACCGCCAAACTATACCCCGCCTTGTACTTCAATCCGATACTGTTGTTAAATTGTGCACCACACGGAGGCAATGACATCTGATGGTAATTGACGCACACGGCCACATTACTGCGCCCGACAGCCTGTACGTCTACAAAGCAGGGCTGCTGGCCCACCGCGGCGCGCATGGACGCGGCGGAACCAACGCAACGGACGAGGACGTGATCAAGGCGCTGAACGCGCCGGTGTTCGGGGGGTCGTCGCATCTGGAGCAGCTCAAAGAGGCCGGGACCGATATGCAACTGATATCGCCTCGGCCTTACCAAATGATGCACAGCGAGAACCCGAAGCTCGTGCAGTGGTATACGGAGGAGACCAACAACCTCATTGCGCGCTAGGCGAAGTTGTTTCCGAAGGTCTTTCGCGGCGTCTGCGGCTTGCCTCAGAGTCCCGGCGTGAGCCCGAAGAACTGCCTTCCGTATCTGGAACGCTGCGTGAAGGAGCAAGGCTTCGTGGGTTGCTTGATTAATCCGGATCCCGGCGAAGCCGGCGGCATCGAGACGCCGCCGCTCGGCGACCGGTTCTGGTATCCGCTCTACGAAAAACTGGTCGAGCTGGACATTCCCGGTCACATTCATTCGGCCGGGTGCCGGTCCGAAAGGCTCAGCTACTCGCTGCACTTCATCAATGAGGAAAGCATCGCGGTCGTTTCATTGCTCAATTCGACGGTGTTTTCGGATTTTCCAACGTTGAAGCTGATTGTGTCTCACGGAGGCGGCGCGATCCCGTATCAATGCGCCCGGTTCGACGCCAGCTCACTGCGCCGCGGCGGCGCACGATTCTCCGAGAAGATGCGCAATCTTTACTACGATACGGTGCTGTATTCGGCGGACGCCTTGGCCCTCCTGTTCAAAACAGTGGGCGCGGACCGTTGCCTGTTCGGAACGGAACGGCCGGGAGTCGGAACGGTCAAGGATCCCAAAACCGGACGGTGGCTCGACGAAACGCGCCACATCATCGAGGGATTCGAGTGGCTGAGCGCGGCTGAGAAGAAGATGATTTTTGAAGATAACGCAAAGAAAGTCTTCAAGCTCGACGTGACGTCGTGAATGGGGGGAATTTGGGGACAGAGACCAATTTCCTGCGGTGACGGGGCCACGAGGCTTCACCGCAACCGAACGCGCAGGAAATTGGTCTCTGTCCCCAAATTCCAAAAGAGGAGACAGAATTCATGCATCAAAGGCTCGTGACGCGTATCACGCTCGGGGCGGCCGCCGCTCTGTTCACAGTCGGTTGGATCGCCGCTCTTCCGGCGGCGCCTCAGGCCGGCCTTCAAAAGATCGCGATCAACTACCCCACTCGCAGCGGCGCATCATGGCCGATGTTCATCGCGAAAGAAGGCGGCTACTACCAGAAGTATGGGCTTGATGTGACGCTGACGTTCGGCGTCCACCCGACCGCCATTGCGGCGCTCGTCAACGGCCAGGTGCAGATGACGAACTACTCGCTCGAGCAGGCCATGCAGGCGAGCGCCCGGGACGCGTCCATGGTCATCGTCGGCAGTTCTCTCAATCGCGGCTTGTTTTCATTGATTGCGCGCAAAGATATCGCGAGCATTCGGGAACTGAAGGGGAAGCGGGTGGCGGTCGCGCAGGTCGGCGATGCGCCGTACAACTACACCGTGGCGCTGCTGAGCAAATCCGGCATCGGCCCTCGCGAAGTTCAGTGGGTGCCGGTCGGAACGGACGTCAGCGGACGCGTCGCAGCCTTGCAGAGCGGCCGTGCGGACGCGACAATCTTGACGGCGCCTGCATTCTTCCGGTTGGAGGAAGCCGGATACAAGAACCTTGCGAACCTCGCAGAGCACGAAGACATTTTCGCTTCCACGTCTTACCTGCTGCAGAAGGCCACAGTCCAGGCGAACCCGCGACTGCCTGAACTGCTCATTCGAGCCCATGCCGAAGCAATCAAGCGGTTCTACGACGACAAGCCGTTCGCTGTAAAAGCCTATATGGTCTACGACAAGCAGGCCGCCGCCGCGGACGTCGAACGCATCCATGACCGTTACGCCTCGACCAACGCCTTCGAGCGCGTGCCCTACGTACTGGCGGGCGCCATCAAGGCCGTCGTGGACCAGCAGTCCGATCCCCAGATGGCGGCTTTGCTCAAAGGCTTTGATTTCCGCAAGGTCGTCGATAACAGTTACGTGGAGCGCCTCGTGAAAGAAGGATTCTTCGAGAAGCTTTACGGTCCATCGATCAAGGCCGAGCAGGACCGCAAAGCCAAACTCGCGTTCCGGTAGACATTCGGCATGATGAAGCTCGAGATCGATCATGTCTCCAAGCGTTACTGGCTCGAACGCGAAGACGCAGAAATTCTCGCCCTGGACAGCGTGACGCTTTCGGTGGCCGACGCCGAATTCATGGCGATCGTGGGACCGAGCGGGTGCGGGAAGACGTCGCTGTTGAATATCGTCGCGGGCTTGTTGCCCTACGAAGAAGGAACGGTCGCCATCGACGGCAAGCGGGTCAGCGGTCCCGGAATCGATCGGGCGGTTGTTTTCCAACATCCGAGTCTGCTGCCATGGCGAACAATCGCCGGGAACGTCCGTTATGGCATGGAACTGCAACGCCGTTTCGACGAGGCGACTATGCGCGAGCGGACTGCGCACTTCATCAACATGGTTGGACTCCACGGCTTCGAGCGCCGCTATCCATCGGAACTCTCCGGAGGCATGCAACAGCGCGTGAATCTGGCGCGGGCTCTGGCCGCGGATCCCGCCGTGCTGCTCATGGATGAACCGTTTGCCGCGCTCGATGCGCAGACGCGCGAGTTCATGCAGGCGGAGCTTCTCAAAATATGGGCGCAGGCGCGGAAGACGGTGCTGTTCATTACGCATCAGATCAACGAAGCGATCTACCTTGCGGACCGCGTCGCGGTCATGAGCGCAAGGCCTGGCCGAGTGAAGGATGTTTTTGAGGTTCCGTTCGGACGTCCCCGTACGCTCGCATTGAAACGCGATCCAAGATTTCTTCAGCTCGAGGACGCCGTCTGGAGAATGATCGAAGAGGAGTCGGAACGGCTGGGTATGGTCGTTGCGTCGGCCCATGAAAACTGAAACTTTGGCAGCCGTCAAAACCGAAGCGCCGTCTGCAAGGCCGCGCCGCACATTTTTCCAGCGGCATGAAGCATTGATTCTGGGCGGCGGCGCAGTTCTCCTGGCGCTGGCCATTTGGGAGTACTACTGGTCGACAGGGCGGATCTCTCCGTTGTTTGGAAGTGGCCCCTCTGCGATCGCGAAGCAGTTTCATTACGGATGGACGCAGGGCACGCTGCGATCCGACATGGCTTACAGCGGCCGCAACTTCGCAGTCGGGTTTGCCATCGCCCTTGGAGCGGGGGTCGTGCTGGGAATCATCATCGGTTGGTACCGCAGGGTCCGGCTGGTATTGAATCCCTTCCTGAGTCTGTTGTTCGCAACGCCTCGCGTTGCGATGGTCCCGCTGATCATTCTTTGGTTCGGGATCGGGATGAAATCCAAGGTATTCATCGTCTTCTTGTCGGCATTCTTTCCGATCCTCATCAATACTGTCGCCGGCGTGCGCACCATGGACGCCGATCTTCTGCGCGCCGCGCGCGCATTTTGCGCATCCGACTGGCAAATCTTCAAGACGCTGGCGATTCCTGGGTCGGTGCCTTTCATTCTGACCGGAGTCCGCCAGGGCGTTGCGCTTGGCTTGATCGGCGTGGTGGTGGGTGAGATGTTAGGCGCAAGCGAAGGCATTGGCTTGATGATCGTTTACAGCGGAAACATTTCGGCGGCCGATTCTGTCTTTGTCGGCGTCCTGATCATTGCGTTCGCGGGACTGCTGCTGACCTCGTTGACGGAGCGTCTGGAGCGGCGGTTTTCGCGATGGAGGCCGGATCGGTAATGGCGGAAATCGTATTAGGCGTTGGCGCGTCGCACGGCCCGCTGCTTTCGACGCCGCCGGAACAATGGGACCTCCGCGCTCAAGCCGACCGCCAGAATAAGCAGCATTACTATCGAGGGCGCACGTACGACTTCGAAGGCCTGCTGGCCGCGCGGGCGCCGGGATTTGCGAAGGAAGCGGCGCTCGAAGTACGGCGCGAACGCCATGCGCGGTGCCAGCGCGCACTGGACGCGCTGGGCGCCAGGATGAAGGAAGCCGCTCCGGACGCGATGGTCATCATCGGCAACGATCAACGGGAGCTGTTCGACGAAGAACTCACTCCGGCCGTGACCGTTTACCGCGGAGACCGCATCGAAAACATTCCCTTCACGCATGCGGAAGACAGCCCCGGGCTGGCCATCGCCGAACAGGGCAACTGTCCGCCGGGAGGCGCCGTCTATCCGGGCGCGCAGGAACTGGCGGATCACATTATTCGATCGCTCATTGAAGAGGATTTCGACTTGGCGCAGTCCTCGCGCCTGCCCGCTTCCGCGCGCCGGCCCGGCGTTCCTCATGCGTACGGCTTCGTATATCACCGCATTCTCGGCGACGCGCCGCCTCCGAGCGTTCCGATCATCTTCAATGTGCACTATCCCCCTAACCGGCCCACGGTCCGCCGATGTCTGGCGCTCGGCCTCGCGTTGCGGCGCGCGATTCGGAGTTGGAAGGGTCATGCGCGCGTGGCGCTGGTCGCCTCCGGCGGTTTGACGCACTTCGTCATCGACGAAGACCTCGACGCCGCCGTGCTGTCCGCGATGGAATCGGGCGACGCAAACGCTTTGACGCGCATCCCGGAGGAGTACTTCCGGGCCGGCACGGCCGAAATCAAGAACTGGATCCCCGTCATCGCCGCCATGGCCGAAGAAGGCCGCCGTTTCCACAAGATCGACTATGCGCCATGCTACCGGTCGGAAGCCGGGACGGGAAATGCGATGGCGTTTGTGTACTGGGATTAAGGACGGGGCTGGACCCCCTGCCGCCCAAGCACGGTGTTTTCTCCCCCTTTGAGGGGGAGAGCCGCCGAAGGCGGCAGGGGTCCAGTTAGGCAACGAGATTGGACGTCACTCATGGCCAATAAATACCGCGCCGATCATGTTGGCAGCTTTCTACGGCCAAAGGCGTTGCTGGATGCATGGCGCGCTCCCGACGCCTCTCCCGCTGAACGTGAGCATATGGAGGATGAATGCATCCTCCGAGTCCTCGAGCAACAGAAAAGCCGCGGGCTGACGATCTTCACCGACGGTGAATTCCGCCGCACCGATTTCATGGGGGGCTTCTATGCGTCTGTCGAAGGTCTGGACCGTACAGACGCCGTCGCGCGCGCCTGGGCCGGCGCTCCGGGCGTGAAGCCGGCTACCGCCGGAATCCCCGGGGTGGTCAAGGAAAGGATTCGGAAGACCCGCCGGCTGACCTCGCACGAAGTCGCGTTCCTCAAGCGGCGCAGCCCCGGCGACATCAAGGTGACGCTGCCCAGCGCGAATCAGTTTCCGGCCATCACCTACAAGAAAGGAATCAGCGACAAGGTTTATCCGACGTATTCGGATTATCTCTGGGACATCGTGCCGATCATCCGTTCCGAGATCCGCGCGTTGGCCGAAGAGGGCGTCCATTACATTCAAATCGACGCCCCGCGCTACAGCTACTTCATCGACCCTAAATGGCGCAGCTTTGTGAAGAACGAAATGGGCGTGGAGCCCGAACGAGCCTTGGATGAGGCCATCCGCGCCGATGACGCGTGTCTCGAAGGCATTCCCCGCGGCCGATGCATCATTGCAATTCACCTCTGCCGCGGAAACAATCGCAGCCAGTGGTACGCTGAAGGCGGCTACGATCCGATCGCCGAGACGCTCTTCAACCAGCTCAACGTCGATCGGTTTCTCCTCGAATACGACTCGGAACGCGCCGGAACCTTTGAACCGCTCCGCTTCGTCCCGCCTGACAAAAGCGTGGTTCTTGGCTTGATCAGCACAAAAGTCCCGCAGATGGAGCGTCAGGACCAGATTCTGCGCCGCATTGAAGAGGCGAGCCGGTACGTTCCCCTGGACATGCTTGCGCTCAGCCCCCAATGCGGATTCGCCTCAAACCTGGAAGGAAACCTTCTCACCGAGGACGATCAGTGGCGGAAAATCGATCTGCTGGTCTCCACTGCGCGCAAGGTCTGGGACATGCCGTAGGCGGGCTGCTATGCGTCAAAATCGATGAAAATCATTGGCGGTCGGCGTGGCCTGCCTCAATCTGGTCGAGCATTTCATTACCAGAATGCAGCAGGGAATTTTGAAATTGGACGATTCCTTGCATCTCAAATCCGAAATCCGAAATCGCAAATTGTACGCGCAACAACGTTCACTGCGCCGTGAGGATAGCCGTCGTTCAGTTTGCGATTTCGGATTTCGGATTTGAGATGCAGGAATCGTCCAATTTCCGATTTCCTCTTTTGCGCGGGCGCAGGATTCGTCACGTATGTTGATGCCCTCACTTATTGAATTTGCCTACTTCAAATCGTCTTCGTGGCGCCGCCGTCGATGTCGATCAATGCGCCGTGCAGGAACCGGCCTTCGGGGCCGACGACAAAGGCCGCGAGGTTGGCCACGTCTTCGGGCTCGCCGATCCGCGTAATCTGGGAAGCGCGGACGAATTCATCTTCGGCGGCGCGCGCGTCGATGTTGCGCTCGTTCATGATTTCAGCAAGACGCATCCGCATGCGGCCGGTTCGAATGGTTCCCGGATTGATCGCATTCACCTGCACGTGATCCCGCACGCCGACGTCGGCCATCGCCTTCGTGAAAGCGAACAGCGCGGCGTTAACGCTGCCGCCGACCGCAAACAGCGGGCCGGGAGTCCAGCCGCCGACGCCGGAAATAAAGACGACGGATCCCTTCCGCTCTTTCAAGTGCGGCCACGCAGCGCGCGTCAGACGCACCGCTCCGAAGAATTTCAGAGCGAAACCGTCGGCCCAATCTTCGTCGGTCAGTTCCAGAAATTCTCCGCGCTTCGTGGCGCCGGCGTTGTTGATGACGATGTCGACAGACCCGAATTTCTTCATCGCGAAATTTACGAGGGCCGCCGCCGAATCCGAAGCGCGCAAGTCCAGTGAGATTGCGGCTGCGGCGCCTCCGCGCGCTGCGACATCGCGAGCCGCCTGACCCAAGGCCTCCTCATCGCGCGCGCAAAGAACGACGCTGGCGCCGTCGGCCGCAAGTCGCGAAGCGATGGCCTTGCCGATGCCGCGGCTGGCGCCGGTCACGATTGCCGTTTTTCCGTCAAGATTGCCCATACGCATTCTCCTGCGTGGGCGAGAATATCGCCCCGGAGTCGTCTTTTACATTCTTTTGTTTGTTCGGCGCCGGCTTTCCCGATTAGAATTCCGCCAGCATTTTGGAATGACACGATGCGAATTCTGTCTGCGCTCGTTGCAGGCCGAGCAGCAGCGCTGCTTGCGCCCGGGAAGGCGGGTCGCGCGCAACAGGGTGTTGCTCAGCATCGCCGAGACGCTATTCAACGCTGACGCAATTCAACGCCGGCGACCTGCGCCGGTCGGATCCTGGCCCGCACCTTCCCGGCATCGGCAACGAGTCTATGCGGGACACGATGCTCGATGCGAACCGAAACGCGTAACGGACTGCTGATTCTGGAGGCGACCAATGCTGAAGAAATGGACGACCGCTGCGTTGATGACGACGTTTCTTGCGTCCGCCGCGGCAGCGCAAGACGCCAAAACCGTCATTGATAACGCAACAAAGGCCCTGGGATACGGCCAGCTCAATGCGATCGAGTATTCGGGATCGGGATTCGAGGGAACCGGCATGGGCCAGGCTCAGAGCCCGACCGCCGGCTGGCCGAAGTTTACGGTGAAGAGCTTCACGCGCTTCATCGATTACACGGCTGGAACTTCTCAGGGAACGATGACGCGTTCGAGGCCGGCCGATCCCAAAACCGGCCTGCTGCCTGGAGGCGGCGGACTGGACGCAACGCCGGAAGGACAGGCGGCGCTAAACGTCCCCGCCGCCGGGACGTGGGCGCAGCGTCTGGACGTGAACCTCTCGCCTCCGATGTTCCTGAAACTCGCCGCCGCGAATATCGCGAAGGCGACGGTGCGCCGCGCCAACGGCCGGAATATCGTCAGCTTCGACGTGGACGCAAAGCCGCAGAACGTCGAAACGTTCTACCGGCTCACCGGGTATTTCACGAACGACAACATGCTCGAGAAGGTTGAGACCGCTGTGGACGGACAGGATCTCATCGGCGATATGCTCGTCGAACAGACGTTTTCCGGTTACAAAGATTTCAATGGCGTAAAGTTTCCGACCCGCATCGTACAAACTCGTGCAGGGCTGTCCTGGACGGATCTCACCATTACCGACGTCAAACCGAATGCACCGGCGCCTCCGCCGCCGGCTGCCGGCGCAGGCGGACGCGGCGGGCCGGGCGGCGCGGGCGACGGCGCACGCGGAGCGGCGGCCGGTGCAGCGCCCGGTGGAGGACAAGGTGGAGGCCCCGGAGCTGGTCAGCGGGGCGGTCCTGGAGCTGGAGGAGGCGGCGGACGCGGCGCGGCAGCAGCGCCCGGCAACCGGAAACTCGGGGAAGGGCTCTTTCTGATCACCGGCGGATACCGCACGATCGCAGCCGAGTTCAAGGACTACATTGTTCTGATCGATGCGCCGCAAAATCAGGCCGCTACGTCGGCCATCATTGCGGAAGCGAAACGCGTGATTCCGAACAAACCCATTCGCTACGTCATCACGACGCATGCGCATTTCGATCATGTCGGCGGACTCCGCGCCGCGGCGGCGGAAGGCGCCACGATCATCGCGCATGAGATGGACAAGCCGCTTTACGAAAAGTGGTTCAGCAATCCGCGCACGCTCTTCCCTCCCGACGCGCTTTCAAAATCCGGCAAGAGACCGTCGTTCGAATATATGGGCGATCGTAAGACTCTCAAAGATGACACGCGGACGATCGAGATGTACCACATCCGAGGGGCGTTGCACTCCGAGGACATGATCGTCGTGTACTTCCCTAAAGAGAAGATCGTTTTCGAAGCCGACGCGTTCAACGCGCCCGCCGCCAATGCTGCGCCGCCCGCCAACCCCGGCGCGCAGATCGCTTTTCAGCGGCGCTTCGCCTCGGAGCTGGACCGTCTGAAGATCGACTACACGCACATCGTTCCCGCGCACCAACCGGCAGGAGGCGACCGCGACGTGACGAAGGAGGATTTGTTTAGGAATATTGGGAGAACGAATTAGGGGGATTGCGAATTGCGGAATGCGAATTGCGAATTTAGCCGGCCAGAAATTCGCAATTCGCAATTCGCATTTCGCAATTCGCAATTCCCTCCGGCTCCCCATTGACATGCTTGCTGAAGGCGCATGACAATCCGGACTAGTTTTGAACACGTTCTTGTATAACTCGGAGGGTTCTTCAATGAAGACTGTACTCACCGTCCTGGCTGTGTGCGCCGCCGTGTTTGCGGCAACATTGCCTGCAATGGCGCATCATGCGTTCGCGGCGGAGTTTGATAATTCAAAGTTCCTGAGCATGAAGGGAAAGTTTCTGAAGATGGATTGGGTCAATCCCCATTCGTGGGTTCACTTTGAAGTGACCCTGCCGAACGGCTCGAAGCAGGTATGGGAGGCAGAAACTCCTCCACCCAATCAGCTCACACGATCCGGATGGAGCCGGAATCTGCTCAAGGCGGGCGACGAGATCCAGGTTACGGGGTATGCGGCCAGAGATGGGTCCTTAAAGATGTGGGGACAGACCGTTACCCTTCTGGCAACCGAAGGGAAAACGCTCGAGCAGCCCAAGCAGGTGTGGTCGTTCGGCGCCAATCCCGACGCAGCTCCGGGCGGCCTGCTGCCGCAGCGGTGACAAAGGTAGTGGTAACGCGCCGTTTCCTTACGATCGCGATAGGAGCATTGCAGATGAGAACGAGATCCTTGATTTGGATCGCCTCAATTTTGGTTGCGGGCGTGTTGTCGGCGGCGCTGTTCCCAGCCGTCGGTCAGACTCCAGCCACGACGTTCAAGGCGCCGCGCACGGCGCTCGGCCAGCCCGATTTTCAGGGCATCTGGCAGGTCATGGACACGGCGCACTACGATCTGGAACCGCACGGCCCGAGCTATCAGGTTCCAGCGGGAGTCGGGAACATCATCGACCCGCCGGACGGCAAGATTCCGTACCGCCCGGAGGCGCTCAAGAAGAAACAGGAGAACTTCAAGAATCGCCTGACGGAAGATCCTTACAGCAAATGCTGGAAGCCGGGCGTGCCGCACATGATGTATGTGCCCTTCCCGTTCCAGATTGTTCAGAGCAAGGATCACGTCACGATTCTCTCCGAATACGTTCACAATTCGCGAATTCTTTACCTCAATAGAAAAACGCACTACGCGGAGGGAGAGGTCGATTTCTGGAACGGCGACTCCGTCGCCCGCTTCGACGGCGATTCGCTCGTGACCGACGTCGCGAATTTCAACGGCATGGCCTGGCTGGATCGCGCCGGCAATCATCACAGCGAACAATTGAAGGTCGTGGAGCGATTCACGCTCATCGATCGGGACACCATCCGGTACCAGGCGACGCTCACCGATCCGAAAACGTACACGCGGCCGTGGACCATTCAGGTTCTGATGTATCGCCGTAAGGAGCCGAATCTCCGAATTCTTGAATACGAGTGCCACGCTTACGCTGACAATTCCTTGAAGGAGCCCGTGCTTCCCACGGTGCGCTGAAGAGAGCGAAAGGAGAATTCCAATGCGTCAGAAGTTTCTGAGCTTCGCGGTAGCGATCGCAGTCTTCGCGGCTACTGTGGTCCTAATGCCGGCGCTTATAAAAGGCCAGGGAGCGCCGCCCACCGGGCAAGGCGGGCAAGCCGGAGCGGGCGTTCAGGCGGAGCAAGGCGGTCAGGCCGGCCAACCTGCGCGGGGCGGGGCGCAAGGACGCGGAGGGCGCGGCGGTGGACGCGGGGCGCCTGCAGAACCCGCAGGACCTCCGCCGCGGTTGTCGAATGGGAAACCGGACCTGAACGGCAATTGGAGCATCGGCGGCGGCATGCTCGGAAATATCGCCAACGGCATCCAGGAGCCCGAGAAGGTGATCCCCTACACGCCGGTCTACAAGCAACTCCAGGCGGAAGTCACCAAGCGCATGTGGGAAGAACCGGAACTGCACTGCTATCAATCCGGCGTCCCAAGCCACATGTGGCGTCAGTCCTACAACGGCGCCGGTCTCATGATTCAGCACACGCCCGAATATATCGTCTTTCTCAGTGAGTTCATGGGCGCCCGCCGCATCGTGCCGCTGGACAACCGTCCGCATATCCCGGAAAACATCAAGCTGTTCATGGGCGACGGCGTCGGCCGTTGGGAAGGCGACACGCTGGTGATCGAAACCACCAACAACAACAGCATCACCTGGTTGGACACCCCGCCAAACAACATCACTGCACCGAATCCGACGGGCGGCAACCGTCATTCGGACCAATATAAAGTCGTCGAACGATGGACGCCCATCGACGCAAACCGCTGGAGCTGGGAAGCGGAAATCAGCGATCCCAAGGCGTACACGCGGCCGTGGAAGATCGCCTCCACCGCAACGCGAAACAACAATCCCAACGCTGAGATCATGGAATTCGCGTGCATCGAAGGCAACAAGGACCATCTGGTTTACACGGAGGCCGTCGGCGGCCGGGCTAAAGAGGCGCCGATTGCCGCGCCTGCCGAATTCATCCAGCCGGCCGGCCAACGCGGAGGCGGTGGCGGACGGGGCGGCGCGGGCGCAGGACGCGGAGGACCCGCCGGCGGACCTCCGGGCGGCGACCAGCAATAGCGGAAGCAAGCACGGTCCTGACCCCCTGCCGCCCTTCGGCGGCAGGGGGTCAAGCTCAGACCGCGCCTACAGCGAATATTGCACTGGAGAATCACATGAAGACGATTCTGCTTGCCGCGACCGTAATCACGGCGGCGCTGATCGCGGTCTCTGCCGCAGCTCAGGTAAAAAGTTTTACTCCAGTCACTCCGGACATGCTCCGCAATCCCAGCCCGAATGACTGGCTCATGTACAGCCGGACTTACGACGCGCAGCGATACAGTCCGCTCGACCAAATCAACAAACAGAATGTCGGCCGGCTCGCGGAGGTCTGGAAAAAAGAGCTGCGGACGGGCGCCAACGAAATCATCCCGATCGTGCACGACGGCGTCATATACCTGCTTGTTCCCTCACAGCTCGATGGGGCCGCGCGGACAGCCGTTCAGGCGCTCGACGCAACGACCGGCGCGTTGCTTTGGGAGTACATCCGGCCTGCGGGCGGCGTTTCGCGCAGCAAGGCCATGGGAATCTTCGAAGACCTCATTATCTTCGCCGCGCCCGACGGCTTCATCGTTGCGCTGGATGCGCGCACCGGCCAGGTGCGGTGGGAAACCCAGTCCACGGGCGGACTCGCGTCGGCCTCCGGCGCGGTCGTCTTCGAAGACAAAGTTCTGACGGGACGTACATGCGGAGGTCAGCGCGCCAATTGCTACATCGCCGCCCACGACGCCAGGACTGGAAAGGAGCTGTGGCGCTTCTTCACCGCCGCCGGCCCGGACGATCCTGTGGGCGACGCCAGTTGGGGAGGCGCGCCTGAAGCCACGCGCACCGCGTCGACGTGGGGCCTTGCAGGATCTTATGATCCGGTTCGGAAAACCGTCTACTGGGGCGTCGCCAATCCCACGCCCAACACGCGCGCGGCGCGGCACGGCGGCAACATCGATGCAATCCCGCGAACCGCGCCCGCCGATCTTTACAGCAACTCGACGGTCGCTCTCGATCTCGAGACCGGGAAGCTGAAGTGGTACTACCAGCACCTCCCCGGAGACGACTGGGACCAGGACTACACGAACGAAAGAATCCTCCTGCGTACGCGGCTCAATATCGATCCCAAGCTGGTGAAATGGGTCAACCCGGACATTCCGCGCGGACAGGAAAGAGACGTTGTCGTCAACGTAGGAGAAGGCGGCGGCATTTTCGCGCTCGACCGCGACACCGGCCAATTCCTCTGGGCGCACCCGTTTCCGTATGACGTCCCGAATTTTCTGATCTCCGACATCGACGTCAAGACCGGTAAGACAATCATCAACTGGGATGTCGTACTGAAAGAGCCGGGCGACCGTCACGTCATTTGCGCATACAACACGAAGAGCTATTGGCCGATGGCATATCACCCCGGCAAAAACTCGCTCTACATTCCTTACGTCGACGACTGTCTGGACATGACGCGCGCCATTCCGGCGCCCGCAGCGTCCGCGACCGCGCAGGGCGGCGCGGATGCGCGGCCACAGACCGCGCCTACAGCGGGACAGCGCGGAGGACGCGGCGCCCCGGCCGATGGCAGCCAGCCCGAACGCCGGACCGGCGTTCGCCGCCCGGGCTCGGATCCCGAAAAATACGCTGGAATCGCGAAGGTCAATATGTCAACAGGCGAAATCCAGCGTATTTATGAAGGCCGCGTTCCTGGAAACGGCGCAACGCTGGCCACGGCCGGCGACTTGATTTTCTGGGGAGACCTCGATCAGAAGTTCCGCGCCTTCGATGCAGATTCGGGAAAGATTCTCTGGGAAACCACGCTCGGCGGACCGATTCAGACCAGCACGATCACCTATGCCGTAAACGGCAAACAGTACGTTGCCGTCCTCACAGGATTGGGCGCAGTTACGCAGAGTTTGTTCGGACGAGCAGGCATCAATCCACAGCGGAATAACGCCATTCATGTTTTTGCGTTGCCGGATTGAGCTACTTCCGATCCGGCAACGCAAACACGTACAGCGCATGTCCTGCACTGGGCACGCGGATCTCCGGGGCGATCGTCGATGGAACCAGACGCGGGCTGCCGCCGCCGAGTCCTGTGGTGACAGCGACGTATTGCTTACCGTCAATGCTATAGGTCATCGGAAAGCCTTGCACAGACGTTGCGAGCCGCGTTTGCCACAATATCTTTCCGGTCCTGACGTCAACCGCCTTGAAACTCCGGTCAAGGTCTCCCACAAACGCCACGCCGCCGGCCGTTGACAGCACAGCCGTGAGGAACGGCGCACGCTGCTGGATCGCCCACGTCTCCTTGAGCGTGTTGACGTCAAAGGCGGCCAGTTTGCCGATGTTGCCGTCGGTTCCGGGCATTTCATAGAACCGCCGGTCCGCGCCGCCGCCGCTGCCGCCGCCCGGCTTTTGTTCGATGCGCTGTGCGCGGATGGCAATGCAGCTCTGGCTGAGAGGGATGATCAGTTGGTTTGTCGCCTTGTGGTGGCTCATGGCCTGCCAGTTGTGGCCGCCTTCGGTGCTGGGACATCCATCGATCCATTGGCCGATTTCATGTTCGATGATGTCCTGGCGATATCGCGGCTCGCCGGTCTCGGGATTGAAGCTGGTCCACACGTTCTGGAATGTCGTTTCTTTGTGGCCGAGGTACTTGCCGGTCTTGCGATCCAGTTTCCACAAGATGCCGTCTTTCCCAACTGTAAAGACAAGATTCTGGCCGCCGGAATCCACCAGCACGCGCTCGAATACGACGTCCAGGTCCAGCGCTTCTCCTGGAGCATGCGAAAAGTACCACGCCAGTTTCCCGGTGTTGACGTCGATCGCGACGGTGGAGCTGGTGAAGAGCGCCTTGTCGAGCGTGTTCATTCCGCGGCTTACCGGCATCCACGGTTTCGCCTGCGCGGTCCCCCAATAGGTGAGATTCAATACGGGATCGTAGCTGCCGGTGATCCAGGTTTCGCCGCCGGCGCGAAAGATGTTGGTGAGCTTGCCCCATGTGTCGCCGCCCGGTTCTCCTTCCAGGGCGATCGTGTGAAACTTCCAGAGCTGTTTGCCGGTCGCAGCGTCATAGGCGCTGATGAAGCATTTCTGCTCTTCGTAGCGGCTGCAGGCGCCCATGCCCTGAATCACTTTTCCGGCCGCCACAAGCGGGCCGCTCGAGCTGCCATGACCTTCTGCGACGAGCGCGTCCCAGACCAACTTGCCGGTGCGCGCATCGAGCGCCACGACATGGGCGTTGCTCGCAGCGACATACAGCTTGTCGTCGTAAAGTGACATGCCGCGCATGGCAACATTCGACCCGAGGCGATGTTCCCAGATCAGGTTTCCGGTGCGTCCGTCAAGAGCCTGGATGATGCCGCCGGTGTTATTAAGGTAGATGACTCCGTTATGCGCGAGAGGCGAGGGCTGATTCGTCCCGCCCTCATTCATCGGCCAGACCCACGCCAGTTGCAAGTCCTGCACGTTGTCCCTCGTAATTTGCGTCAGCGGACTGTAGTTGGACGCGTAGTGGTCGCGGCGGAGCATCAGCCAGTCGCCCGGAGGCGGGTTGCGGAGCATCTCGTCGGTGACGCGGACATAGTTTTTGACTTCGCCGGCCACGGTCACTCCCGTCGGCGCGGGTTGCTGTTGGCCGCGCTGTCCGCCGGCGGCTTGCCCGCCCGCCCCGCGTTGACCAGTCGCGGCGCCGGCCGCGCCGGCGGCGCCTCCACGCTGACCGGCGCCCTGCGCCGGAACGGCGGCGCCGCGTTGTCCGCCTGCAGGCGCGGGCGACGCAGCGGCGCCGATGACGGCCGTGGTGTTCGCCGTCAAAGGCTGAGCGCCCGCGGGAATTCCATTGGTCTGAAGGATGAATGCTGCAATGTTGACGTAGGTCTCTTCGGTCAATCCGCCTGGCCGGTCCGGCGGCATTGTGGACTGGATGAGTCCCAGCAGATCGCGCGTGGTGCGCGTCGCCCAACTGCCCATGAACGAGGGCCCTGCGAGGGCGGGCGTTCCGTTAAGATCCTGACCGTGACACGCGCCGCAGCTTGTCTGGTAGGCGGTTCTTCCTGCAGTCGCTTGCGCAGCCGTGTATGGCGGAGCAGTTGCGGGTTGCTGACCCGCTGCGACGATGACGCTGGAAGCCGCAAGGATTGTCCATGCAAATAGAAGATGCCGTTTTAAGCCCATTTTGGTTGCGCCTCCAATTCCCTCACCGTAACAACCAGCCCCACAGATTGCTGCCGTCTTCCGGCGCCTTCTCGCTGTGGATTTGGATATACAGCCTGCCTTGCTTCAAGCTCTCAATCTGATCGGGCGTCAGGTCGACCGTACCGGAAATCGCGCCGTTAACATCCTTCGTGACGGTGAGGTCCGCGATCGGCGAGCCGCGCGCGCCCTTGGCGACGCCGCGATGCAAGCGGGCGGCGGTCGCCGGCGACGACAGCCCTTCAAAAGAACCGGTGATGGTCAACTTCGTACCTGACAGAACGGCCGAAGCCGACCCTTTGCCCGTCACGCGGACGTTGCCTGCCGAAGGAATCCACGAAAGCCTGGCCGTGAACTTTTCGACGCTCTGCGCGGCTGCCGCCGCTCCTGCAGCCAGCATCGCGGCCAACGCAAGCGCACTGGATCGTCTCAAGGTCATGTTTCTCTGCTCATGCCGAAAATTTGGCCTAAAGACTAAGCGATTCAACAACCCGAGCGCAAGCGTTCCTGTGGAGAAGTTATCAGGGTTTCACTGGAGTAGAATGATGGCGATGCGAAGCCATTCGGCGGAAGACAGGTTTCAAACCGAAGTAACGACAGCGAATTTAGCGGATTGCGAAGTGCGATTCAAATTCGCAATTCGCAATCCGCAATTCGCAATTCCTACAGGCTGTAGTACATGTCGAATTCGACCGGATGGGTGGTCATGCGGAACCGCGTGACTTCTTCCATCTTCAAGTCGATATAGGCGTCGATCATGTCGTCGGTGAAGACGCCGCCTTTGGTCAGGAATGCGCGGTCTTTGTCGAGGGCCGCGAGCGCCTCATCCAGAGAAGCGCACGGATGTGGGACGTCTTTTGCTTCCTCAGGGGCGAGGTCGTAGAGGTTTTTGTCCATCGGCTCGCCGGGATGAATCTTGTTCTGCACGCCGTCGATGCCGGCCATCATCATTGCGCTGAAAGCCAGGTACGGGTTTGCCGTCGGATCGGGGAACCGCACTTCGATGCGGCGCGCCTTAGCGCTGCTAACGAGCGGAATCCGCACTGCGGCAGAGCGGTTGCGGGCGGAATACGCCAGATTGATCGGCGCTTCGAAGCCGGGCACGAGGCGCTTATACGAGTTGGTCCCGGGATTCGTAATGGCATTGAGCGCCTTCGCGTGTTTGATGACGCCTCCGATGTAGTAGTGCGCAAATTCCGAAAGACCGGCGTAGCCCTCGCCTGCAAAGAGATTCTGTTCGCCTTTCCAGATGGACTGGTGGACGTGCATACCGGATCCGTTGTCGCCCACGATCGGCTTCGGCATGAACGTCGCGGTCTTGCCGTACTTGTGCGCAACGTTGTGGACGGCGTACTTCAGACGGATCAGCCAGTCCGCGCGCTGTACGAGCGGCGCGAACTTGGTGCCGATTTCATTCTGGCCGGCCGTCGCAACCTCGTGGTGATGTACTTCCACGACGACGTCCATTTGCTCCAGCGCCAAGGCAATGGCGGATCGGATGTTCTGCAGCGAATCGACCGGCGGGACGGGGAAGTATCCGCCTTTGATGGCAGGCCGGTGCCCTTTGTTGCCTTTCTCAAACTTTTCACCCGTGGCCCATGCGGCTTCTTCCGAGAAGATCTTGCAGTACGAGCCCGACATATCGACGGACCACTCGACCGAATCGAAGATAAAGAACTCGGGCTCCGGTCCGAAGTACGCCGTGTCGCCTAAACCTGTAGATTTCAGATAAGCCTCGGCGCGCTTGGCAATCGAGCGCGGATCGCGCTCGTAGCCCTTCATGTCCGAAGGCTCGATGACGTCGCAGGTAATTGCCAGCGTGGTAACGTCGAGAAACGGATCAATGTAAGAGGCCGTCGGGTCCGGCAGCAGCAGCATGTCCGACGCCTGAATGCCCTTCCACCCGGCGATGGACGACCCATCGAAGTAATGTCCGTTTTCGAATTTCTCCGGACCGAAAGCTTTGACAGGCACGCTCACATGCTGTTCCTTGCCGCGCGTATCCGTAAAGCGCAGATCCACGAATTTGACGTCTTTGTCTTTGATTTTTTGGAATATGTCTTTTGGAGTCATAGTTTCTTCCTCGCAGCTAGAAACGCTATGTGATCGAGCGTTCTAAAAATTGAACGGAAATGATACCGGATTCAGCCCAAATAAAAAAAGCCCTCGACCCGTGAACCGGATCGAAGACTTCATCGTCCTGGCTCGTACGCCGTCGTAGAGCGGCTCAAACTTTAAACAAAATTGTATTTCGTGTCCAGGCCCTTTTTGCCGTTGCCGGGCGCCCGGAAGCGAATCTGTTATTGCGAAATGTCGGGAACTGTGATGAAAATGCGATCTTCATCCGGGCTGCTTCAGGGGGCCTCTTGCCAACGCCGCCAATTCGCGTTCTCGTGGTGGATGACTTTGCGCCTTGGCGCCGCCTTGTGCCTACGATGTTCCGGAGCAGGCCTGAATTGAGGATCGTTGGCGAAGCGTCAGACGGACCAACGGCCGTCCAGAAAGCTCAGGAACTGCAGCCGGACTTGATCCTGCTCGACATACGACTGCCCATTCTGAATGGAATCGAGGCCGCCCGGCGAATTCGTAGTCTTGCGCCGGACTCGAAAATTCTCTTCGTCACTGAAAACTATTCGGCGGACATCGCCAGGGAAGCCTTGCGCTCGGGAGGAAGCGGTTATGTCATCAAGTCCGATGCTGGAAGCGAGCTGCTGGCCGCTGTCGACGCCGTTATTCTGGGCAGGCAATTTGTCAGCGCCAGACTGGCGCGCCAGCTCCTGACGAGCGTCACGAAGACGCAAGCCTTCGACCGCCTCCATATCAAGGAAGTTCTTGCCTCGTTGTCGCCGCGGCTTCCGCGAAATCGATCGACCACACGGCATCATGAGGGGCTGTTCTATTCCGATGACGCATTTCTCCTAGACGGACTGAGTCGTTTTGTTGGAGCTGCTTTGAGCGCCGGAGGCGTCGTTGTCGCTTTGGCAACAAAGCCGCATCGCCCCAGTTTTGTTGAAGGATTGCAGGGCCGCGGCATTGACGTCTCCGCCGCCATGAAAGGGGGAAGGTACACACTCCTGGATGTTGACGACGCGCTTTCCACGTTCATGACCGATGACGGGCCGGACCCGGTTCGATATTTGGAGGGCTTGGCGGATCTCCTCGACGCCGCGCGGAGAGCCGAGGGACTGGAGCATTCCCGCGTCGCGGTTTGTGGAGAACTGGCAGCGCCCTTGTTGGTCCGAGGCGCCGCGGAGGCGGTGATTCAGATCGAACAACTCTCCAATGAATTCGCCAACGAATACGAAATCGACATTCTATGCATGTATCCGGCGCACTGGTCCCACGGCGAAGAGGCGGATCAGATCTTTCACAGAATCTGTGCAGAGCACTCCACCGTTTCTTCTCAGTAAGGCTCTTTCTTACCCCCTGCCCGCGCTGAGGCGCTGCGCAGGCCAAGAGGTACGCTGGCGTGGATTGTCGCGCCTCGCCCGGGCTGCGATTCGATAATGAGGTCTCCGTCTACCAGTTTCAGCCGCTCCCGCATGCTCGTGAGGCCCAGTCCGCCGCCTTTCAGCGCCGATTTGGGATCAAATCCGGCGCCGAAGTCACGTACGTGAAGATGGAGCGCGCCGGATGTTCCGCGAAGCTCGACTTCGAAGCGCGACGCGCCGCTGTGCTTTACCGCGTTATGCAGGGCCTCCTGCAAGACTCGGAACAGGCACAGCGAGATGTCGTGAGGAACCGCCCGCGGAACGTCTTTGCGCACGAAGTTAATCTCTACCTTGTGTTGCTGTGACAGTTCCGAGCACATACCTTCCATGGCGCTGGCGACGCCCAGATGTACCAGCGCGGCGGAGTGGAGCTCATGCGACAGAGCGTGGACGCTCGCGGACATATCCGAGATCTGCCGGCGTAGTTCATCGACGTAGTGACGCACTTCATCTCCCGCGGCTTGGTATATTTGACCCAGCATCACGGAAAACAAAGCGAGCCGTTGGCCGATGTCATCGTGCAGGTCTCGCGCAATGCGCGCCCGTTCGGTTTCTTGAGCTTCAATCAACCGTCGGCTCAGACTGGAGAGGGCTTCTTCCGCGAGCTTTTGCTCCGTGATATCGACGACCATGCCGATCATTCGCAGCATCGTTCCTTTTTCGTCGAAGAAGGCGCGCCCCCATTTCTCCAGCCATACTTCGGAACCATCCGGGCGTAAGACGCGGTAGGCGACCCGACAGGTGGGGTTTTCGGGAGTGCATGCATCCGTCGCAGCGATAACCTTCGCCCGGTCATCCGGATGAACCGTCGTCAGCATTTGCTGACAGGTGGTGTCTTTGGGCTCGGTCTTTAAACCCAGGATATGTGCAACCTCTGCGGACCTCATGATGACGTCCGACGCCCTGTCCCATTCGTATGCGTACATCCGTCTAGCCTGGGCCGCCAGACGCAAGCGCTCCTCGCTCTCCCGCAGCGCCTGCTCGGATCGCCTGCGTTCGGTGATGTCCTGCACCGTGCCCCGCAGTCGCACGACGCGACCGGCGGCATCCCGCAGAGCTTCGCCGCGAGCAATAAGCCACCTGGCGCCGCCGTCGGGTCGGATCATCTCCAGTTCCAGCTCGTACGGCGCTCCAGTCGACAGCGCCTCTTCAACCGCACGGCGCAGCCTTTCCCAGCTTTCGGCTGTATAGAGCTGGGCGTGATCCCGATAATTGACTGCCGGTAGATTGGGATCGCGGCCGACGATTCGATAAAGTTCGTCCGACCATATGACCGTGTCAGTTTCCGGGTCCCACTGCCAACTTCCCACACCGGCCAGACGCTGGGCTTCGGCAAGTTCGAACTCTTTTCGGCGGAGGGCTTCTTCGACGGCTTTGCGCTCCGTGATGTCCACTGCTATCCCCAGCATCCTCTCAGGCGCCCCGTCGGGCGAATAGTAGAACTTTCCTTTGGCGGCTGCCCAGCGTATCGCGCCGTCGGGCCGAAGGATCCGGAACTCGGCCGCGTAGGGTTTCTGGTTTTTCATTGCATCCATCACGCTCTTCCAGACTTTCTCGATGTCTTCGGGATGGACCCGTCGCCGGAAGTCTTCGACGCGCCCGGTATACGTAGAGGAGGGAATTCCGAAGATCGTTTCCAGGTCGCCAAACCAGAAATCCCGGCCGCTCTTGACGTCCCAATCCCACCCCACGGATTTGCCGGCTTGGAGTGCCAAATGCAGGCGCTCGTTGGCGACGGCGAGTTCGATCTCCGCCGGTTTGCGTGCGGTAATGTCCGTGCTCAATGCGGCTCCTTGTTTGTGAGTTGAATGAGTTGAATGCACATATAACGCGTTGTTCGCTGCGGAAGTCAAGCTGAAGCGCATACCGACGCATATGCGCTTTTGGTGGGGACGTCGCTCGGCTTGCCGCTATAAACGCCCCAGGTTGAAGCTTGGTTAGTCCACATGTTAGTCTACGTGCATGAAGACTGTAAACATGCACGAAGCCAAGACTCACTTCTCCAAGCTCATTGCGCGAGTCGAGGCGGGCGAAGAAATCGTGATCGCACGCGATGGCGTCCCGGTGGCCAGGCTTGTCGCCATCCGCCAGACTGTCCCTAGACGGGCGCCGGGCCGAGACCGGGGCCTCTTTACAGTGCCTGAAGACTTCGATGCGCCTTTGCCGGAAGAGATACTGACCGAGTTTGAATCGTGAGAGTGCTCCTCGATACCCATGTGTGGCTCTGGTGGAACACCGATCCGGAGCGAATCGGGACGGCGGCGCGCCGGCAGATCGCAGACTCACGCAACGAAGTTTTCCTGTCGGCGGCAAGCGTCTGGGAGATGTCCATCAAACGACGCCTGGGAAAGCTCCCTTTGCCGGAATCCGTGGCGTCTTATGTTGCCCGACGACTCATCGCCGATAACATCGCGGCGCTTCCAATCAGCGTTGAGCACGCAGCCGCCGTAGAAACCCTTGAGCCCCTGCATCGCGATCCTTTCGACCGGCTGCTGCTTGTTCAAGCCAGACATGAGGGCCTGCGTCTCCTGACGGTAGATGATCAAATTCTTGCTTACGGCAGTCCCGCTGTGGACGCCCGGCCGCATAGAAAATAACGCCACGCGCTCCTGACTCAGGGCATTAACATACCTGGAGAATCGGTGGGAATCAGCGAACGGGGAATTTGAAATTGGACGAATCCCGCATCTCAGATTTCGAAATCCGAGATTTCCGAATGGACTGGCGCGCCGAACAGTCCAATCTCCAATTTCGGATTTCGGATTTAAGATGCAGGATTCGTCCAATTTCAAATTCCCAAGGCAGCTCAGGATTCGTCACACGTAGGGATCAAATTCGAACCGGGACACTACCTCTCCTTGACCGTGTTTGCAGTGAATTTACGCCATGATGTGTAGAGTCATCATCGGTAGGGGTAGAATGCAGGGCGCTATGATCCACCGCACCACGATTCCGGCATTGGTGTTCTTATGTCTGGCTGCATCGCCGCTCTGCGTCCAATCACAGGCGATGAATGGAGTCATCCACGGCGCGATTCGGTCATCCAATGGAACGAGCATTCCCAATGCAGCCGTTGTCATCCGAAATCGAGACAACGGCGCTGTTCGCATGCTTCTGTCCGACGCTTCGGGCAGGTACCGGGCCCCTTCGCTGACAGTAGGCAGCTATGACATCACCGTCAGGCGCGAAGGTTACGAGACCGCCGGCCGCAGCGCCGTCTCGCTGGAGATTGGTCAAGCTGTGGACGTGAGTTTCATGCTTAGACCCGGCGGCGCGCCGGACAGTCCTGCCGTGCGAACATCCTTAGTAGAAACGGAACGCAAGCAGCCCGGCACGACCTTAAACAGAGGATTCGTCGAGAACCTGCCGGTGTACGGACGCAAGTTCATGGACTTGGGCGTTCTGGTTCCGGGCGCCACAGAGTTCGGAGAGCGCGATTCGAGCGCGACCGCGGACTTCTCCGGAGTCAATCATTTCTACAGCAATTCGTTGGTCGATGGAGTCGACGCCTACCAGGCCTGGAGCAACCTTCCGAATGGAAAGTTTCTGGTTCCGTTTGAATTCAGTCAGAACTCCATCCGAGAGTTCCAGGTCCTCAACGGAAATTTCCCGGCGGAGTTTGGACGATCGGCGGGCGGGTTGGTGAACGCGGTAACGAAGTCCGGCTCGAACAACTGGCATGGAGACGCTTTCTATCTGTTTTCAGACAGCGCGATGAATGCAACGCCACGCTTTGCTTCGACCAAGCCGGATACGCGGCAGCAACAATTTGGCGGGTCGTTGGGCGGACCGTTGCTGGCGAACCGGCTTTTCGTCTTCGGCAATTATGACCAGCAAATCCGGAGCGAGCCGATGGTCGTCACTGCAGGCACGGTGCTGGACGGTTTCGAAGCGACGCTCTCTCAGATCAACGACCCGGCGGAGCGTCAGAGGTTCATACAGGCAGGCGATTTTATTCGTTCATTGACGGGAGATTTCAAACGAGACTTCGACCAATACACGTTTCTTGTGAGAACCGATTGGCTGACCAATCCCGTGCATTCGTTCGCCGTGCGTTTCAATCTTCAGGATTTTCGCGCCACGAATGTTCCCGAAAACGGATTTACGGCGCCGATCGTGAGCGGAATGGCTGTGAGCAGCAATAGCGCTGTGGATGTCCGGAACAATTCCCTCGCTTTCCAGTGGACCGCGAACATCTCCCCGACGACGCTCAACGAGGCTCGCATAATGTTCTCGCATGCCACGGAGCGGCAGTCGCCCAATGGGGAAGGGCCTCAGGTCCGCATCGGTTCAGCCAGGACCGGCGTCACCTTTGGGCGGCGCGATATCTTTCCCGCTTCATTGCGGGAACAGCGTTGGCAATGGGCGGACAATCTCACGCTGATTCGGGGGAATCACGAAATCAAGACGGGCGTGGATATCCATCGGATATCCGACCGGAATTATTCGCTGACAGCCATCGACGGCGCCTACCAGTTCAACAACCTGCGGAATTTCGCGAACGGGCGTTACATGACCTACACCCAGGGTTTCGGAATTCCGGAAGAGACAACCGTGAATCCCTATTACGGTTTCTTCATCCAGGACAACTTCCGGATTGCATCGACGCTCAGCATCAACATCGGACTTCGATACGAGTTCCAGGATTTGCAGCCGCCATCCGTTTCGAATCCGCAGTTTGAGCAGACTGCCGCGATCCGCGACGATAAAAACAACTTTGCGCCGCGGCTTGCGATTGCATGGCAAGCGCCGGGAGGCGTGGTGTTCCGTTCGAGCTACGGAATGTATTACGGCCCGTTGCCCGTTCAGGTGAATGCGGTGGCCCGAACGCAAAACGGAGTGTTTCAAAATCTACGGGAGTTCCGGGGGCCTGCTGCTCAGGGCGGCGCTTCGGCAGGCGCCCCGGCCTATCCTGAGGTATTGCCAAGAGATTCCGGTCCACAGACGCCGGGGCCGGGAGCCCGCATCGTTGTTTTCAGCCGGGACTTCGCGAACGCCAATGTGCAGCAGGTGAACGTAGAAGTGGAGAGAGAAGTCTTCTCCGATGCGAGCATCTCGATGGGTTGGCTTTTTACTAAAGGGACAAGATTACGCAGTAACGAGGACATCAACCTCTTCCCGCCGACGACGCGAACCGTCGAGATTCACGATGCCGCCAGAGGCATTACTGGATCTTTTTCCCTTCCTTACTTCGGCGGTCCCGTACGTCCCTTTCCGTTCTTCGATCAGATCACCGAATACAGATCCGATAACAATTCGGTTTACCATGCATTCTTCGCCCAGATGCAGCACCGCTACCGGCGCGGCTTGCAGTTCCTGTTTAACTACACGTTCTCGAAACTCATCGATCGCGGCCAAGCGCCCGGCAATCAAACGACGTGCTGCACAAGCGACAACCCGTTCAATCCCGGCGACGAGAGGGGATTGGGGCGTCGCGATCAACGGCATCGCATGAATCTGGCGGCGGTTTGGGATCTCCCTGTCTCGGTCGAAGGCCGCTTCGCAGAAAGGCTTTTCGAAGGCTGGCGCTTGAACACCATTGTCAGAGTCGGCAGCGGCCGCCCTTTGACGCCGACGGTCACCGGGGATTTCGGAGGAGACGTGAACGGCGATGGCGTTCGCATGGACCGCGCGCCGCTGTTCGGCCGCAACACATTTATCGGTTCGGGATACGCCTCGGTGGATGCCGCACTCCACAAGCTGTTTGCTTGGGAAGGCAAGAGCTTCGACTTTGGGATCGAAGCCTACAACTTGTTGAACCGGGCGAATTATCTTCGTGGTTCTACGGAGTACTTCAACATGACCGACCTAGGCGGCGGAAGCGTCCGGCTCGACGGCCCGTTGTCTTCGTTCGGAAGGCCCTCTGATGCAACACGGTCCAGGGAAATGCAAGTGGTCGTTCGCTTCTCTTTTTAGACTGACTGGGACCCCCTGCCGCCTTCGGCGGCTCTCCCCCTTGAAAGGGGGAGGAAATGCTTCGCAAGCACAGCGTTTTTCTCCCCCTTCGAGGGGGAGAGCCGCCGAAGGCGGCAGGGGGTCCCAATTAGCCGGGTATGTTGTCGCCCTTTTTAGAGCCGCCTGGGGCGGCGCCGCCCTTCTCTGAGCCGCGCGAGCGCGTTCCGCTACAAGTTTGTACCCCTTCGACGATGCTTCACGCTCGAGCATCGCCAGCCTGTCGCGTCCGCTCTCCAGCCGGCCTGACGCCAACTCCAGCTCCCCAAGCGCGAGACGAGCTTCGAATTCCAGGCCGACCAATTGAATTTTTCGAGCTTCGGCGGCGACCACAGCCAGGTCATTCATCGCCTTCACGATGTCGCCCGCCTGCGCGCGAATCGACGCCGCCGTGATGGCAACCGAGATTTGGATATTCCGGTTGCCGCCTTTTACGGAGAGTTTCTCAGCGCGTTCGATCGCCTGGAGGGCGAGCGACTGTTTTTTCTGGGCGAAGAGGGATCGAGCCAGCACCGATTCCGCAGACGCCGCGTCGCCCGTTCGTTTCTCGCGCTGAAACTGCACTAAGGCGGACTGCGCCAACTCCGCCGCCTTTTCCGCGAGGCCTTCCTGAAGCAAGATATGCGCCAATGCAAGTTGACTGTCCGCAACTCCTCCATGTTCGCCAAGTTTCTCTCGCAGCGCCATCGCTTCCTCGTGCCTCTTGCGCGCTCCCGCCAAGTCGCCTTGGATGAGGAGCAGCTCCGCCGTCCGGCTTAATGCATGCGCCAGAGCGCTGTTATTGGCAATTCGGCGGAAAATATCGGATGACTGCTGATGACGTTCCGCGGCCGCCGCCAGGTCGCCTTCATCGGCGAGAATGTCGCCGAGATTTCCGAGGACGGTCGCGGCGCCGTTCTCATTGCCGACGTCATGGAAGATCGGCAATGCCGCCGCATACATTGTTTTTGCGCCCTTGAGGTCGCCGGTGAGGGCAAGAACGTTGGCAATGTTATTAAGCGAAGTGGCCTCGCCGATGCGATCGCCCGTCGCTCGGTATATCGACAGCGCCTGCTCATGCATGCGGCGCGAGCCGGCCATGTCGGATTGACTGCGGAACAGATTTCCGAGCGACACGAGCGTGGCGGCTCTTCCGCCCTGATCGTCAAGTTCGTTGTAGGTCGCCAACGAGTCTTCATAAATCTTCTTCGCCGCGGCCGGATCTCCCGATCTGAAGAGCACCGAGGCCAGATTGACCGCGGCATTTGCAGCATCCCAACGGTCGCCGTAATCGATATACATCTGTCTGGCTTCTTCGAAGGCGGCGCGGGCTTGTTCGAGGTTTCCCAGATTCGCATGCGCATTGCCCTCCAGAAGGCGAGCCCCAGCGGCGAGCAGCCGCGCTCCCTCGGCTCTGCCTTTTTCGGCGACCGCGGCCGCGAGCCTCTGCTGGCGCGTGAAATCCGACAGCGCGCCGGCGGCGCGCGCCTCTGTCAAATCGATCCGGTAAGAATCATTTGAGAACGCTCTGGTCTTGCGCAGAATCTGCAGAGTCTGTATGGCGTCTTTCGGCCGGTCGGCCGAGGTTTGGGCGCCGGCCAGTCGGATTCCATAATCCAGGTTGTCCGGGAAAAATTCGAAGAGCGCCTGGTAGGTTTTGACCGCTTCATCCCAATCCCGGGCGGCTTCCTGAGAGCGCGCCTTCACCAACAACTGCTGTTCACGCGGCAAGTTGACGGACAGATCCAAGGCAATCTTCGCCTCTTCTTTTGCACGGCGGCCATAGCCCAGCATCGACCAGGACGTTGCAAGGGCAGAACGAGCCAATGCATGCCGGGAATCGGCGGAGACGGCCTTCTCGAGGGAAGATCGTGCTCCGAGCGCATCGAAAAGACGCAGCTTATCCAAACCTTCCGCATAAAAGCGCGCAGCCAGCGAGTTCGCCGGAAGTGATGCGCGCACCAGCTCCTTCCCCATCGGCTCGAGTTCCCCAATGCCAAGGAGGGCGCGCAGTTCGGCGCCGCTTCTGGAAACGACGTCGAATAGATTCGCGGGGTCGCCTTCGATTCTGATCGCCCCAACAAGGTCGCCTTTTACAGAATCCTGAACGCGGAGATCCAATCCAATCTTGCTGGAACGGAGAACGGTGTAGGAACCAACGATCACGATGTCGGCCCCCAAGTAGTTCCGAATCCGCGTTAGCGTATCCGAAGCGAGAGCGCCGACGCTCGGCAGGGCGAACTCCGTCTTCATCCGGGCCACATTCTCGGCGGCAATCGTCCTCAGGTCTTCGCCGGCCGCAAGCTCCGTGGTGAGCATCTCGGTCAGAGCAGTCGAAAGCCAGGCGGAATCTGCGTCGCCGGTGAGGTTCGCAAAACCGAGAACCGCCACAGAGCGTCGGCTGCCGCTCACGTCCGAAGCGCTCCGGTAACGGACTCCGAGAACCGATAGCGAGATGAACAGCGCCAGCAGAACGGCGCCTGCAACTGCCATTAAACGCAGTTTCGATCTCCAACTAGCGCCGCCCGTCGCCGCGCGCCGTGCCTCCCGATCGGCCGGCTGGACCCGCCGTGGGGCGAGCATTCCGGCGACTTCGTCCGCGCTCGCGGGCCGGTCGGCAGGATTCCGCTCGAGACACTGCAGAATGCATGTTTCCCACTCTGAGCTGAGTTCGGGACAATGCGCTCTTGGAGAAACCGGGGCTTCCCTGAATCGCTTGAGCGCCGCAGCCACGGCGGAATCGGCAGCGAAGGGCAATGTGCCGGTGACCATCTCGTACATCACGACGCCGAGCGCATAGATGTCGGCGGCGCTCCCGACTTCGCCGCCTTCCAACTGTTCCGGCGCCATGTAGTCGGGAGTTCCAGCGATTCCGGCGTCTGCAGAGAGCGTCGTCATCGTGTCGCCGGCCGCGCTGGAGCGGGCAAGACCGAAGTCCGTTACGACAACGCGGAACTCTTCGCCATCGTCGCGTATGGGCGTCAGCACGACGTTGGCGCTTTTGAAATCACGATGGACGACGCCGGCCGCGTGAGCGGCCGAAAGAGCCGCCGTCATCTGCAGAACGACCGGCAGCGCCTTCTCGGGGCTGAAGGGACCGGCTCGCCGCACGCGCTGGGTCAGCGTTTCTCCCCGAAGCAGTTCCATGCTCAGGAAGGTTATTCTTTCCGTGATCGCCCCCGGCGCCGGCGGCTCCGTGTGATGAAAGACGTCGAAAATGCGGCAGACATTGGGATGAGTGACTCTTCGGGCAAGCTGGATCTCTCTCTTGAATCGCTCCCAGGATAAGGAGTCCTGCGCAAGATCCGGCCGGACCGTCTTCAGCGCAACCCGCTCCCCAAGCTCCACGTCCTTCGCTTCGTAGACTTCCCCCATTCCGCCTCGGGCGATGAAGCGAACGATCTCAAAGCGGCCTGCAAGAAGCCTGCCTTCTGAAAGGCTTGGCCGATAGTGCGAGCCGGCGGCGGGGTCCATGCGTGAATCTTACTGCAGAGAGGGAACTTGTCTGGATTGTGAAATGCGAATTGCGAAATGCGAAGTGCGAAGCTTATCCTTTACGGCGCTATGATACGCACGTTCACCCCTTTCCGCGTTTCGATACTCTTTGCCATCGCTGTTGTCGGCGCAGTCATGACGGCAGCCCCGGAATCCGCTCTAACCGGTCAGAGCAAAACCGTGTGGGACGGCGTGTACACGGAGCGGCAGGCCGCGCGCGGCGCCATCAGCTTTGCTATGCATTGCCAGCGTTGTCATGCCGGCACGACGAATGACGGCGATGAGGGGAGATCCCTTGCAGGCCAGCCTTTTTGGAAGAGCTATCGGGAGTCCACGGTCGACTACTTATTGGATTACGTCAGCCGCAATATGCCGAACGGCGCCGGGGGCGCGCTCAGCGCCGAGGAGTACGCGGACGTGGTGGCGTTCATTCTCAGCCGGAACGCTCTCCCGGCGGGGACTTCGGAACTGACCCGGGAATCGGCCGCCGGCGTCCGAATCATCGCCAAAGACGGACCCGGGGAGCTTCCGGACGGCGCTCTTGTTCGTGTTGTGGGTTGTTTGGCCGCCGGGGAGGGAGGCGCCTGGATTCTCAACAATGCGACAGCTCCTGAACGCGCCAACTCCAGTGGAAGCGCCGATGACAAGACCCGCCCTCTCGGGACGCGCAGCTATCGTCTGATGTACGTGCTGACGCCGCTGCAGCGCTTCGTAGGTCATCGCATGAGCGTTCGAGGATTGCTGATCGGAGACGGCGGCCGCGACGGCATCAACGTATCACTGACGCAGTCCCTTGCCGAGTCCTGCCCGTAGTCAGCCACCCGAAAGGAATCTGTGTAACTTGCGGCTACAGTTTGTTGACGCGCACGTCTTTTGGCAGTTTCAGGTTGAACACAGAGTTGGACACGCCTCGGTTCCACCGGAGATTGGTCAGTTTCACGGTTTGATAGTCGCCGTTGGCCTCTGTGACGCGGAGCTGGACCGCAATCCAGTGCTCTGGATGAAGCCACAAGCGAATCGCGCTGAAATTCCGCCCGATGTCGGGCGTTTTGGGCTTGAGGTCGAGCACGGCGGCGTTCAATCCGTCCACTGGCTCTTCGCCGATTACAGCCGCCTCGAACTTCTTGAGGTTGTCGGCGGATTGGCACAATCCTAGCAGCACGCACTCCGCCGTATCCTGATCCTCTCTGCTCACCTTGCGCTCATCCACGCGCTTCTGACCGTGATTGAACACCCTCAAGAGCCCCTTGTCGATGAGGACGCTTTGTTGGGCTGGTTTCGTGAACTCGATCTTGACGCGCCGCGGCGACGAGCCGGATCTGGCTACGTAGACCTTGCCGGTTTCCACGACGCGGTCGTTCACGACCACGGTCACTTTCGTGCGTTCGATATCGGCCTCGAGCGAACGCAAGCTGCGGCTGGCTTGGTCCATCTTTGCCAGGACTTCGGTGAGCGTCGGTTTTTGCCCCGTCGCATGAAGCGTAAAGACGAACCCGAGGCTGAAAGCAGCGAAGCCGCAAGCCAGCAGCAATCGCGCCTTGCATTTCATTCCGGAATCACCTTTCGATCCAGATGGAGTATGCGATCAGCGCCCCTGTCGTGTCGTAAACGGGCTCCATTTTCTTGATCTTCACCGGCATTCCCAGCGCTTGCTCCAGGGACTTCTTTGCCGCGTCTCTATGGACGGCGTCTCCTGAGAAGGCCGGCGTTTCCACTTTAACTGTAAAAACGGCGTTGCCGTGGTCGTCCAGCGATTCACGAACGGCCGGATCCGCCGGATCGACCTTCATAAAATCGGGCCGGTCCTTAAAAACGGACTTGGGGGTGAGGAAGATGAACGCGAGAATAATGCCGCAGATAACGTCGTATTGGACCGAACCCCTTTCAAACGACCAGAGCAGATATTTTTTCATAGGGCCGAAGCGCCCGTTTGCGTGGGCGACAGGCCGCGCCGCCAGTTGGCCGGCTCGGAATCATCGCGGACCACGACGCCGTCTCGCATTTCAATGAGCCGATCGGCGTACGAAGCCAGTTCCGGGTTGTGCGTGACCAACAGAACGGTTTGTTTGAACTTCCGGTTCAGCTCGCGGAACATGTCGAGAACGATCTCCGAATTCCGGGAATCCAGAGCGCCGGTCGGTTCGTCCGCCAGTACAATCGCGGGAGAATTCACGACGGCGCGTGCGATGGCCACGCGCTGCTGTTCGCCGCCGGATAGTTCTGCGGGCTTGCGATCCATCTTATCTTCGATCCTCAACAGGCGAAGGATGTCGGCCAGGCGGTCGTGACTCTCCGCATCTCTACCGCCGCCGTGGATCTGACGAGCCACGTCGATATTGGCGCGCGCCGTCAGAGCGGGCAGCAGGTTGAGTTTCTGAAACACGAAACCGAGCTTCTTGCGCCGCACTTCCGTGCGCTGGCTGTCACTCATGTTCGAGATGTCTTGGCCGTCGATAAGCACTTTCCCGCTCGTGGCTTTAGCCATAGCGCCCAGCACGTGCATGAGCGTTGATTTTCCGCAGCCCGAAGGACCCATGATCGCGGCAAACTCTCCTTCCCGAACGCGAAGATTCACTCCACGAAGGGCTTCGACGATGATTTTCCCTGTTTTGTAAGTCTTTCGCAGATCAATCGCTTCGAGCAATATGCTCATTATAGTTCTACTCGTATGCTAACGCTTCCACCGGATCCTGCGCCGCAGCCTTCAGCGAAGGGTATAGCGATCCAATCAAGCCGCTCAGAACAGCGAAGATAGCAGCCTTCACGATCCATTCCGGAGTGATCATCACCACGATCTGCGGGAACGCCGCCCGGATGAACCGTTCAACCAGCAGACTGCCGGCGAGGCCTGCAACCACTCCAAGGAAGCTCAATGCAAAGGACTCTTGAAGGATCAATCGTACGATGTAGCTCTTTGAGGCGCCAAGCGACCGCAAGATCCCGATCTCGCGAGTGCGCTCCGTGATGGCGTTATACATCGACAGAAAAATCACCAGCACTCCGATCCATGCCGCAACAAAAACTACGGCGCTGTTGAACGCCTCCCAGCCCGGCAGGTTGTCGGGGGTCAGGAGCGAAGAGAATTCGCGCATTGGCGTCAACTTGTAAGTTGAAAACTCGGTTCGGGCGTGGATGCGGTCGATCACCTGCTGTACGTCGTCGGGATTGTGCAGCTTGACATAAAACAAGGATGCGCGGTCAAGCTGGCCCGTCATTTCCTGGGCCGCCCGGATGGGCATAAAGATCCGCGATCCCTTTCCGTTCTCAACGATGCCGGAGATCGTGAACTCCTCGTCCATGAGCCGGACTCGATCCCCCACGCGAACGCCCTTCGATTCTGCATACCAATCGTCCACCAGGATTTCGACGGGCTGGTCTGACGACGCAGAGGGCTCGGAAAACATCCTGCCGTCATGAAAAGCGAATCCGCCGCTGACGTCGAAGAAGCTGGCGGGATCGATTCCATAGATGACGTCCAACCCGATGCTCTGGGAATTGATTAAGGCGAGTATCGGCGCAACGGCTTGTACGCCCTCGATCTCAGCGAATTTGCCGGCCAGAGATTGCGGCATCGGCGAGTTGTTCAGCGCGAGAATCACGGAGGCGTTGGAGGACTGCACCATAATGTCGGCGCCGATGCCCTCCATGCGCTTGCCGTAATTATTGGCGATGCCGGTCGTGAGTCCGACAATTATCAGGATCAGCATCACCTCCAGCGCCACCGCCAGGATGCTGACGGACGTCCGCACGGGCCTTGCCTTCAAACTGGCGAAAATAATGCGACGGTTCAAAATCCGCTCCCCCGGCCCAACTGCACCAATTCGGCGCCCGGAGGACGATTGAGTTGAAATGCATCCGGCGACAGCGCCGCGTTGAGAGTCGGGTTCTTGAACATCATTGTCAGCGTATAGTCCTCAACAGGGCGGTGAATGGTGATGACGCGAGGATACCGAATCGGGCCGGCGTCGTCATATTCCGAGAAATCGATATCGGCGTTCACTTTGCCGTCTGCTGCAAAGACGAGCTTCCGAGCAACTTCGAGAGTGGACCGGTCGATCCAGATCTCTTCGATAATTTGCGCCTCGTTGGACGCCGCGTTGAAAAATTCCAGAACGTAATAGCTCCGTTGCCCTTGGGTCATTTCTTTCCAGGACGACCGAATGTTCGAGTCGTTCATGTACGGGACGATGTCCACGAGCAGCGCCTCGGTAATGTTGGCGGGTCTAAGATTCAGGACCGGATTGTCCGACGTCGGCGGCGCCTGGGACTCTCCCACATAGAATTTGTTCTTCGGCGGAATCCACACGCGGAATTCGCTGCCGTCCGAAACCATCTCAAAGAGGCTGGTTCCGACCACCGGCACGTCGCCTTGAATTTGAATCCGATTGGGCCGTTCGAGAAGGACGACGCCGTCGACTTCCCGGTAATCATTAAAGGAGGTCCCGCCGGACTTCATCGCCCCGCTGGAAAAGTGGAGGGTGACGGCCGCCCGGAATGTCTGAATCGCGCGGCTGCGCTCCGTCAGCTTTTCCACGGCCTCGGCGCGGGTCATCGTCTTTGCAGGAAGAAGCCGCTCGCTTTCAGGAATGACGCGCTTGCGGGACACGCACCCCCCGGAAGCGAGAAGCGTCGCGAAAAGCGTCGTCAGGACCGCCGTCAGGACGCCGTATCGCCCCCAGTTCGCAATCCGTAATCCGCGATGGACCATTCGCATCATGCCTCGCTGCCCTTCATTCTTCGCCGGGCGTAGACAACCCCAACCACGGCGCTGACGATCACGATTCCCAGAATCAAGCCCAGCATCCCAAAATTCCCTTTGACGAATTCAATTGCCATAGGTCCGTAGGTGACTGCAAGGATTCCCTGCGAGAAGTATCGAATGCCGCGGCCGAGCGACACCGCAGCGATGAAATGAGGCCACGATATCCCGAAAGCGCCCGCGGATAAGACGAAGATTTTGAAGGGCATCGGCGGCGGCAGCAGCGATGGCACAATGACGGCCCACACGCCGTATTTCCGATACCATCCGCGAACTCGATGCAGCCGCTGATCGGAAAAACGACGCGACAACAAGGACTCGCCGCCCTTGCGGCCGATCGTATAAAGGACCATACAGCCCATGACCGATCCCAGCGTCGTCAGCGTCGCAAACCGCAGCATCCTGTCGGGCTCCTGCATCGAAAACGTCATCAGCAGGAGATCGTTGACCTCCGGAAGCGATAGAAACGACGAATCGCAAACGGCGAGAATCATCAATCCGGCGCCGCCCCAGGGCAACAACGTCTCGCGCAGCCATACGGCAATTGCTTCAAAAATCCACATCAGAACCATTGTGATCGAGTCCGCTTGAAATTTGGAGGGAATGCCTACAGGCTGCCCTAATCTGGCGGGACCGAATGGCTGAGTTTATCATGGGCGTCCTCCTCTTCTCAGCATAGAATATCGACCCATGAAACCAAGCGCCCCGAACGGTAAGCTTTTGATCCTTTCGATGGGAGTCTTTCTGACGGCATTTGAAGTCCAGGGGCAGCGGCAAGCCGAAACGCCTCCGGCGCCGCAAGAGCCCGCGGAAACACAGCCTGCCGAGCAGGACTCGGGCGGCAAAAAAAGCGACGAACCGAAGAAGAAACCCCTGCGGATCGATCCGATGGCCGATCCCTTAAAAGAGCTCGCGCGGCGCGCCCGCGACGCCGCCGAAGAGAAGAACTACAACGAGCTGAAGGAGGCCGCGGCAGAGCTGGCAGCGCTTACCAAGAAAATGAGCGACGAGATCAACGACGGCGGCCGCCGCGTCATTTCGGCCCGCATCTTCGAGGATCTCGACCGGGTTGAAAAGCTGGCGAAGAAAATGCGGGACCGGGCCAAAGGACCGTAAAGAACATTGCGGGTTTCGGATTGCGGATTTTGGATTTGGATGGCAAAATGGCGTCCGTCTTCGATCAACGGCGATCGGCTCATACCCGGAAATCAAACCAGTTTTTCAACGTCAGAAAAAGCTTGGCTGAAACCCGAAGAAGTTCGTCTGCGGACTCTTCAAAACCTTGGTTAGGATCCCGACATGAAACTGATTAAAGCCATCATCAGGCCGAACAAACTGGAAGAAGTCAAGGACGCATTGACCGCGTTGAACGTCACCGGCATGACTGTGACCGAAGTGCGCGGGCACGGCCGCCAGAAGGGACATAAGGCGGTCTACCGCGGCACCGAATACAGCGTCACGCTGCTGCCGAAGATCATGATCGAAGTCGTTTTGACCGACGATCGCGTGGAGGAAACGCTGAAGACGATCATCAACACCGCGCGCACCGGCGAAATCGGCGACGGCCGCGTCTTCGTGCTTCCCGTCGAACACGGATACAACATCCGGACCGGCGAACGCGATTCGATGTAACGGCAGGATGACTCCGATTTCGAATTGCGAATTGCGAAGGCGACTCCGCCAAATTCGCAATTCGAAATCCGCAATTCGCAATTCAGTACTAAACCTCCGCCAGCGTCTGCCCCAGGTCGTACTCGAGGCGTTTCTCCAGTTCCGGCGGAAGTTTGCGGCCTTCGTGCGTAATGTAGAAGACGTCGATAGCCCGGTGGCCTTCGGTCGTGATTAAGGCGACTTCGATATTGCACCCGTGCGACGAAATCACGCTCGCGATGCGGTAAAGCAGACCAAATGCATCTTTCGTCATGATTTCAACGATGGTGCAACGTTGCGAGAAATCGTGATCGAAATGGATCTCCGAGTGGACGTAGTAGCCGCCTTTCTTGTGCCGGAACAGGACGCTGGTCATCTTCCCGCGCAGCAGCGTGTTCAGATCCGCCCTGCCTGCGATCACGTCTTCCAGCACTCGCGAGAAGCGCTCCACCTCGCTCCGGTTTTTCGCAAAGCAATCGTCGACGTCCTCGAACGTGATGAGGTCGAAGATCGTCCCATGCCGATTTGAAAACGCCTGGCCGCGAAGAATGTTCATCCCAAAGTAAGACAAGACGCCGGTAATTTTGGAGAACAGGAACGGCCGGTCGGCCGTCATCACCAGGACCTCATACACCTGGCCGTCGCGCCGGGCGACGTGCATGACCATCGGCGACGCCGCCAGACGCCGCCAGAGCTGGAAGTGCTCGGCGATTTGGGCCTTGGGGGTGTTCTTCAGGTATTGTCGCGGGAACCCGTCGAGAAAATCGCGAACCTCCTGCGGCTTCGTTCTTCTGGGCAGCAGGGCCAGCACTTCGCGGATGTCCGCTTCGAAAGTCGGCTGCCGGTCGTATCGATCATCGGCGAGACCGAGCGTCAGCCGGTTGTATGTTTCGATGTAGAGCTGCCACAGCAGGTCTTCTTTCCACGGCGTGAGCACTTCGTTATTGACGGCTTTGATGTCGGCGTAGGTCACCAGACACAGCATCCGGAGATTGTCGACGCCGCCCACAAGGTCCGCGAACTGACGGATGACCGTGTCGTCGCTGAAATCTCGGCGCAGGATAATCTTCGACATCTCCAAGTGATTTTTGATCGCAAAGACAACCTTGTCGGCCTTCTCCTTTGGAAGCGCCAGGCGATCGAGGATGCGCCGGACGCCTTCCGTACTGGGGTGCACGTGATTGCCGGGATCATGCCGGTGAGCCTTTCCGATGTCGTGAAAAAGCAAAGACAGGAGCAGCAACTCGGGATGTTCCAGGTCCTTGAGGATCAGAGAAAACCGGTGCGTCGGCGGCAGTTGTTCGATATTGCGGATCGCGATCAGCGAATGCTCGTCCACCGTATAGCGGTGAAAGAAATCGCGGATCACGCGGCACCGGATTTCTTCGAAATCGGGGAAGATCTTTCCGAGCAGGCCCACTTCGTGCATCGCGAGCAGCGTGTCGTAAATGCCGGCTCGGTCCTTCATCATTTCCAGTACAGCCTGGGCCGCTCGCGGATTGTATTCAAGAACTCCGTCAACAGACGCCAGACGCTGCCGGATCGCCGCCAGGGTGACCGCATGCAGGCCTGCCTTCTTGCGATGAGCCTCGGCGAATGCATCGATCATCTGAAACGGATCGCTGAAATCCGAGTGCACGGCAATGCGATTGGGGGCGCCGACAACTTCTTCTTCCCACATGGACGCCCGCCGCATGATGTCGCCGGCCTTGAGAAAATAGTCCCGCATCATGGTCTCTGCGGCCTCGCCGTGAGGAGAGTCCTTGTATCCGAGTTTCGGCGCAATCTGCTCCTGATATTCGTAGGAAAGGACGTTGTAGTTTCGCTTCGCGTGGAAGTGCAGAAAGTTGCGAAGGCAGTGATGAAACGCCAGCGCGTCGCTCCAGCTTCCCTCCTCCGCCGCGTTCAACGTCTTTCGGACCCAGTCCGCCCAGTGAAAGTCGCGAACGCCGCCCGGCGCGTCCTTCAAGTCCGGCTCGAGTTGGAAGACCGTGTCTCCAAATCGCTCATACCGTCCCTTCCTTGCCTCAACGAAACCTTTGAGCAGGCCGTCGCGCGATTGCCGGACGAAATTTGGAAGCAGCGCATGTTGGAACTCCAGCGCCGCGGCCTCCGAACCCGCAAGGAAGCGGTTGTCTAGAAACGCCGCATAGGATTCGATCTGAGTCGGGTCAAACGCAGTGAAGTCGGAAGACTGCCGGATCTGATGGCCGACGCGGAACGGCAGGTCCCAGAGCGGATTGAGAACGGCTTTGACGACATCCTCGTCGACGTCGTCCTTGAAAAACAGCAGCAAGTCCAGATCGGACTCCGGATGAAGCGTTCCGCGCCCGTACCCTCCAATCGCAAGCAGAGCGAATCCGTCTCCACCGGGACGGCCTGCGGAGCTCCAGATTTGCCGCACGATCTCGTCGGCCTTCGAGCAGATCGTCCGTTCAATTGGAGTGAAACTCGGCTTCTCTAAGAACTCTTCCCTTTGCTTTCCCAGAAACGCCTTCAGCTCGGCGCGCGCAGTCTCGACGTCCATCGCAGCGATATGCTACCACGCGCCGGCCCCTACTGAATCGCGACCGGCGGCAACGTCGTGAACGGCGACCAGCCTGGGGCGAATCGCAGCCCGACGGCGACCATCGGATTCTTGCACCAGAACTGTATGCGCCCGACGATGGGCGGCGCTTCGGGAAAGAGTTCGTGGATGAAGATCGCCATATGCTGAAACGCGGGAATGTTCCGGTGCGTGACTGCGACTTTCTGGCCTGCCGTGTTGATTAGCTCGAACGTGATTTCCAATTGAGAGGAGTTTGGATTCGCTATCGCCATGCCCGTCATATAACCGTTTGTGGTGTCCACAAAGACGGCCTGGCGTCCTAATGGAATCGCCGCCGGCACGCCCGCCTCTCCAAGCATCCGGCCTCCGCCGTCGAGCAGCGTGAACATTGCGGTTCCCAACACGGGCGCGCTGGCGCTCACGGCCGCATAGCCGGTGCGAAGCGGAGCGTCGATCACAGAAAGGAACTTGCGCGACTCGCCGGCGCCGAGCTGAAACGTAATCACGTTGCCGTTCGACGCGCCCTGGCCGCGGTCGTCGATCCACGACATGTGGAACGGCGCGCCGTCGGTTTGGGTGAACGTGATCTGGCCGGTCGCGAAGGAGTTCGATGTATTCGTAATGAAAATGGTGGTCTGCCAGGCGCCGCCGTCAAAGGTTCCGCTGGCGATCTGCGGGTAATAGAACGTAAATCCCTGCGCCGAACCCACTGCACTAAAACAAGCCCCCAGCATGAACGCGAACACTGCTCGCTTCATTCCGCTGCTCCTTCCCGAAAGTACGTAGGGACGCTTGCAACGGGAGGTCCTTTTTTGCTCGCGGGCCGCCGCCATCACCCGGGCTTCGGGCCGGCGCGCGGTCTATGAAAGTGTGAACGAATGCCGATTTATCGCAGTTTGACCCCCTGCCGCCTTCGGCGGCTCTCCCCCTCGAAGGGGGAGAAAAGGCCTTGCTTGAGAAGCGTTTACTCCCCCTTTGAGGGGGAGAGCCGCCGAAGGCGGCAGGGGGTCAGAATGCGTCGTGGCAGTTTGTTCACACCGTCTATGACCGCGCATCGCGCACAGATGAACGGCGGTTCTACCGGAGGGAATTTCGATACGCTTGAACCGCCAGCGCCTGAACGTCCTTCAGAGGCACTCCGCGCTCGCGGGCGATGCGGACGCAGTCGTCATACTCGGGGGAGATGTTGATCACTCGCCCGTTCAACTTCGACGCCTTCACGGACACCGCGCCGTGCGGAGTGTCGACGAGCGCCTGCTCACGTTCCAATACGGAGCGTTTTGCGGTATGCCGGCGGACGCCGATCGTCGTCGTCTCTTCAAAGATGATCCGTTCCAAAATTTCGACGCGATTGACCGGCGCAAGCACCTGCAAGAGCTGGCCCGGCCGGCCCTTCTTCATCTGCATCGGCGCCGCGCCGGCGTCCAGGGCCCCGGCTTCGAGCAAGCGCTCGATGACGTAGGCGAAGTTCTGGGGAATCATGTCGTCGATGTTGGCTTCCAGAATAACGATCTCGCCGGCTTCGTGATGTTCTTCGATGCGACGGAAGCCCTGTTGCTCGTCGCCGAGCATCAGCCGCAAGCAGTTCGGGAAATCCTGAAACTGCTTGGTCCCGGCGCCGTAGCCGATGCGTTCCCCGACAAAACCGTCCAGCGGCTTGAAGTCGTTGACGACCGCAGCAAGAATCGCGGCGCCTGTCGGCGTCACCAGTTCCGCGGATACGTACTTGGAGTAAATCGTGGCATGCGTCAGCAAATCGGCGGTCGCCGGCGTCGGTACGGGATAGATTCCATGCTGGCAGTGAATGAAGCCGCCGCCCACATTGATCGCGGAGCAAAGGAAACGCTCGACTCCCAAGGCGTCAAATCCGATCGCCGATCCAACGGTATCCACAATTGAATCCACCGCGCCCGCCTCGTGGAACTCGACGTCTTCAGGAGGGATGTGATGGACCTTGCCTTCCGAAATCGCGAGCTTGGTGAAGATCGCGTCGGCGATGCGCTTCGTATTCGCGTTCAGCGCACTGGAGCGAATCATGGAGAGGATCTCGGAAGCTTTCCGATGCGAATGCGAGTGACCGCTGCCGTGCTCGTGCGCATGATGGCGTCCATGCTCATGGTGATGATCATGATGCGGAGCGCCGCCTTCGCCCTCTCCAATGATGACGTCGAATTTCATCGCGCTGATATTGGCCCGCACCACGCGCGAGGCGCGGAGCGTATATCCGTCGACCGGCAGCTTTCGAAGCTCGGTTTTCAGATATTCGAAATCCAGCCCGACGTCGAGAAGCGCGCCAACCGTCATATCGCCCGCGATTCCGGAGAAGCAGTCGAAATACAGCGTCTTCATGGGGGAATACTACCATTGGCGGTCTGGTAAGATTCAGACTATGCAACTTCGTCTTCAGGCGCGCATCAAAGAAAGAATTCAAGCCGCGATCCAGTCGCGATGGGACGTCGCTCCTCCGGAAATCATCCTGAACCAAACTCCAAAGGTCGAACTGGGGGAACTGGCGACGCCCATTTGCTTCGAGCTCGCGAAGCGGCTCCGAAAATCGCCGAAAGCCGTCGCCGATGAATTGATTTCGGCGATCGGCGCAATTGCCGGCGTGCGCAAGATCGAACCTGCCGGGGCGGGCTACATCAATTTCTTTCTCGACCGGACAGCGGTTCTGAAGGACAGTTTCGACGCGCTTGTGGTCCGGAAGACGCTCGACGCGCCCGCGCCGGGAAGCGGCAAGGTGATCGTCGAACACACCAACATCAATCCGAACAAAGCCGCCCACATCGGACATCTCCGCAATTCCACGATCGGCGACTCGTTTGTGCGAATTCTCAAAGCTTGCGGCCGGCAGGTCGAGGTTCAGAACTACATCGACAACACGGGCGTGCAGGTGGCGGACGTCATCGTGGGCTTCAAGCACATCGAAAGGAAGTCCATCCACGACGTGTCGGCATTGATCGCCGACGCAAACATTCAGTTCGACTACTACTGCTGGGATCTTTACGCCAAGGTCGGCGCCTTTTACGAAGTCGAAGACCCGTCCTATACGCTGCGCGCAGAAGCCTTGAAGGAAATCGAGGAAGGCGGGAATGAAACCGCCGAGATGGCGGACATGGTCTCAACCGCTATCGTCCGATGCCATCTGGCGACGATGGCCAGGATCCACGTTCACTACGACCTGCTGCCGAGGGAAAGCGACATCTTGCGGCTGAAGTTTTGGGATCGCGCGTTCGATCAATTGCGGGAGCGCCGCGCGATCACGTTGGAAACGGGCGGCAAGAATAAAGGGTGCTGGGTGATGCGCATCGATTCCGAGGGGCACGATGAGGACAAGATCATTGTGCGCTCGAACGGCACGGTGACCTATGTCGGCAAAGACATCGCCTATCAGTTGTGGAAGTTCGGCCTTCTTGACCAGGATTTTCACTACAAGCGTTTCAATGGCGACGGCGCGCCCTGGGTGACGGCTTCCAGCGGCGGAGAACGCGTCCATCCTGCATTCGGCCGCGGCCACACGGTATATAACGTCATCGACGTGCGGCAATCGTACTTGCAGAATGTCGTTCGCCAGGGACTTCTTGGCCTGGGCTACGAGGATCAGGTGCGGAATTCCATTCATTTTGCGTATGAGGTCGTGGCGTTGAGCCCGGCGTGCGCGGAGGAGCTGGGCATCGAGCTTTCGGCGGAAGACCGCAAGCGTCCGCATGTCGAGGTCTCAGGCCGAAAGGGACAGGGCGTGAAAGCGGACGACCTGCTGGATCGGCTGGAAGTCAACGCCCGCAAGGAAGTGGAGCAGCGCAATCCGGATCTCTCTCCGTCCGAAATCGATGAGACCGCACACGAAATCGCCGCGGGCGCTCTGCGGTATTTCCTCCTGAAGTACACGCGAACGTCCATCATCGCTTTCGATTTTCGCGAAGCGCTGAACTTCGACGGAGAGACCGGACCATATCTTCAGTACGCCCTCGTGCGCGCCAACAACATCGTGAAGAAGGTCATCGAATCCGGCGAGGAGGTCGCGCCGCGCCGGTTTCAAGAGTTTCTCGAAGGGCCCCGGGCCGAATCGTTGATTGGCGAGTCGTCCGAAATATGGGAACTCGTTTACGCGGCATCACGCATCGACGAGATCGCGCATCAGGTCGTGGCGACGCTGGAGCCGGCGTCGCTGGCGAAATACGCTTTTACGGTGGCGCAGAGGTTCAATCTCTTCTACCACCGCTTCCGCATCATTTCCGAAGAAGACCCGGCCCGCCGCGTGTTCTATCTTTTCGTGGTCGAACTCGTCCGCCACGCGCTGGCGAAGGCGCTCGACATGATGGGCATCGCCGCGCCGCGGCGAATGTGACCACGCGCTCTCCGAGCGCGCGGACGCGCTGCTTTCGGGCGCGTCCCTTCCTAGTCCGGGAGCCATATGTATGGCCCCTGTGATACATTTTGATGTATGAAGACAACCGTAGAACTGCCGGACAGCCTTATTCGGGAGGCCAAGCGCGTCGCGCTGCGGGAGAAGACGACCGTTCGGGCTCTGATCGAGCGCGGTCTCCGGAATGTGATAAGCGGTCACCGGCCATCGAGCCGATTCATCCTCAGAAAGGCTGGTTTTCGCGGAGATGGTCTTGTGGCGGGACGCTCTCTCTCCGACTGGGAGACCATTCGTGACTTGAGTTACTCGGAGCGTGGAGGGTGATCGCGGTCGATACAAACATACTCATTTACGCCCACCGTGAGGAAACGGAATGGCACGAGCAAGCAGAACGCTCCATTCGCGGCCTTGCCGAGGGCGTCACGGCATGGGCCATCCCCTGGCCATGCGTGCACGAATTCCTGGCGATCGCGACGCACCCCCGAATCTTTCGCACACCGACGCCCATGGCGGCCGCGCTGGATCAGGTGGAAGCCTGGTTTGAGTCGCCGTCGTTCGTAACGCTGGCAGAGGACGAAAATTATTGGGCCATGCTTCGGACGTTGATGATGCAGGCGCGCCTCGACGGTCCGCGCGTACACGATGCTCGTGTGGCGGCGCTCTGTCTGAGTCATGGCGTGCGCGAGTTGTGGACGGCGGATCGCGACTTCTCCATGTTCCCGGCGCTTCACACAAGAAACCCGCTCGTTGCTTGATGTCCGCGCTAGGAGCCCGGCGGATGAGACAAATGGAAGCGACGAATCGGACGGAGGCGGCGGATGCGAACTCCCGAAACATTTTTGCCTGGTGCATGTACGATTGGGCGAATTCCGCCTATAGCACCACGGTGGTCGCCGGACTTCTTCCCGTGTACTTTGCTCGGGTCGTTGTCGGGTCCACGAGCGAGGATCCTCAGGCGATCGGTCCGTGGGGCCTCGCTGTCAGCATTTCCGCGGTCATCTCGTTTCTCATCTCGCCGGCGCTCGGGGCGATCGCCGATTTCGCCGGCGCCAAGAAAAAGCTTCTCCTGGGTTTTGCGTATGCGGGGGCCCTCTTTACGGTGTTGCTGTCTTTCTGCGGGCCAGGCGACAAATACCTGACGCTGGCCTTGTTTATTGGCGCCCAAGTGGGCTTCATCGGGGCCAACGTCTTTTACGATTCGTTCATCACCGACATTGCCAGCGAAGCGGAGGCAGACCGGATTTCTGCGAAGGGCTACTCCTTTGGATACATCGGAGGAGGTCTTCAGTTTGCTCTGGCGCTTGGGCTGATCGCCGGCCGCGACTCTTTGGGTCTCTCCGAACCCAGCGCAGCCCGCATCGGAATAGTGTCCGCCGGGCTCTGGTGGGCCGGCTTCACACTGATAACAGCGAAGTATTTGAAGGAGCCGCCGCCTACGCGCGATGTTCCTGCGGCGTCCCTCCGTGGGCCGAAGATTCTGGCTTACGCCCGACTCGGACTTTCGCGAACCTGGTCCACGGCGCGGCATGCCGGCCGCTATCGCCACCTGGCGCTGTTCCTGATCGCCTTCATGCTGTACAACGACGGCATTCAAACCGTGATCGAGATGGCATCGATCTATGGAAGTGAGCAGTTGAACCTCACGGCGACGGTCCTCATGACGACCCTTCTCATCGTTCAGTTTGTTGCGCCGGCAGGCGCGCTGTTGTTCGCCAAGTTAGCGAATGGGATCGGCGCAAAGAGGGCCATCATGGCAAGCCTGGTGCTGTGGTCGAGCGTCTCCGTGTTGGCATACTTCATCCAGACCGCAGAGCAGTTCTTGGGATTGGGCGTCCTGGTGGGAATCGTGCTAGGAGCTTCGCAGGCGCTCAGCCGCTCCTACTACAGCACAATGATTCCGCACGAAGCGAGCGCCCAATTTTTCGGCTTCTTCACAGTCTTCAGCAAGTTCTCTTCGATCTGGGGACCGCTGACGTTCGCCGCAATCCGCCCTCCGAGGCTGGCGATCCTGTCGTTGGTGGTTCTGTTTGTCGCCGGGCTGGTCCTTCTCGGATTTGTGGATGAGCGCCAGGCCCGGCAGGCGCGTGAAGACGGACGTCTCTGACAGGACCGGCGCGCTTTTTGCGCTTGTTGTTTTGGGGGCAGGAGTAACGAATGGCAAGCTTGAAAAATCCGGCGGCGCCCGGCGACGTGCAATTCGATACGGTCGTCTACGGCTCGCCGCCTCTGGCGTACCCGCCAGCGTTGTCCCAGTACCTGATCTACAACACGCCGGATCCGGCGTACGTCACGCCGCGCATCAATGTTTCAGCATTCGCCAACCTTGGCGGCGCCCCGTGGCCGTTTCTCAACACGAACGCGCCGCTCAACGGGCACGTTTGCATCCCTCGCGGGCGCGGGCCGTTTCCGCTGGCAGTGTTTGCACACGGGAACCATGGTCCTCTTGAAAATTCGACGCCCGGATACCTGTATTTGTGCCAATTGCTGGCGTCGCATGGGATCATTGCAGCGACGATTGACGTGAATTTTCTGAACGGATTCAACTTTGGCGAGAACGACGCCAGGGCGATCGTTCACCTTGAACACCTCAAACAATTCCGGACCTGGAACAACACCGCAACGCATCCCCTGCACGGCAAGGTCGATCTCAACCGGATTCTCATCGTCGGGCATTCCCGCGGCGGTGAGGCCGTGGGTCATGCTTCGTTTTTCAACCGGCTCGCGGCGGTCGGTCCTGTCCCTCTGGATGGATCCGCAGGGCTCGGCCCTTATCGCTTTCGGTTGTCGGCAGTCGCCGCCATCGCTCCAACCGACCGGCAATTTACGCCGGCATCGGGGCCGACGGTTGTCCCCGATTCGTACTATCTGATCCATGGAAGTCAGGACTCGGACGTCTTTACGTTCGAGGGCTACCACACGTACGAGCGCGCACATGCGGTGGACGTGGCCAATCCTACGGTCTCCGATGGGAAGTTCAAAGCGATGTTGTGGGTGCACAAGGCCAACCACAATCAGTTCAACAGCATTTGGGCGTCGGAAACGCCGCCGGGAGTCGCGATGCCGCGCGCCAGCCAGGAGGAGATTGCAAAGGTCCACCTTGGGGCGCTGGCGCAGGCGGTCCTCTTGGATCGGGTGGAATATCTCGACGTCCTGCGCGATCACGGCGCTGCCGTCGCATGGGACCCGCCCGGCGCCGAGTTTGTTTCGCAGTACCAGGATCCCGAGCGATTTTTCGTCCAGCACAATCAGGAAGGCCTTGCGCCTCCGGTCGTTTCGCTGCCTGTTCAAGGTTCGGCGGCGGCGGATGGCGTCGCCGCTGTGCGTCAATTGACGGCGTTGGTTGGGGGCGCTCCAACCACTACGATCACGCTTCGGCTGGCATGGAACGCTCTTGGTTCTCGTCTCCTGTTGAGAGTGGATCCCTCAACGCTTCCAGCAGAACGTTACAAGACGCTGGCGCTCCGCGTCGGGCAGTCGACGGAGGCAAGCAACGCCGCAAACCGGGATCAAGATTTCACGCTGGAGATTTCGAGCGGTTCGCGCACCGCCGCGATTCCAGCGAGTTCTCTTCACCGGTTGCTGTATCCCGCCCCTCCACCTTTCGGGCCCGCGAAGATCGTGATGCAGACGTTGCGCCTCCCGGTGGATCGGCTGCTGGAATGCGGCGTGGACCCCGCCGACCTTCGCTCGATCGCTCTTGTGTTCGACCGGCGCGCGACTGGTACGGTCTACGTCGGCGATTTGCAATTTTCCGACTAATTTCGGATCCTAGCGAGGCGTCATCATGCAACTGCCGAAGCCGCCAAAAATCGAGACCGTCGAGGTCATAGCCGCGCAACCTACTGAAGCAGAGCGCGCGGCAATCGCCCGTCTGAGCGCCGAATCCAAAAGGGCGCTGCCTCAGGTCGCCTACGTCGTCAAGGTGCGTCTCAAGGCGAAGCCGCCCGCAACCTCGATGGCTTGGGCGCTTTATGTGAACGACATGCTCATCCCAAAATACTGGGAATACGCAGAGGGGATTTACTTCACAGTGCTCGACCCGCAGTTTCTCGCCGACTATAAAGGAAAGCGGCTGCGATTCTCGCTGAACGGCGTCGACTTCCACGACACTGGGATGAAACTGCCGGCTGCGCCCGCGCCATCGAAGTCCAAAGGCAAGGCGGCCCGATTGCCGCTGCAGGCCGACGTGCTGAAGTAGACGTCTGCATGGGAGCATGAGCCTGCGGCGCTTGGGACCATTAGCGTCGTTTGCGCCTGCTTCCCTTTCGATGAATCCGGGACTTGAACGGGGCTCGTTTCTTGACAGCCAATAGCAGTACGCGGCCGTCGGCCCCGATGTCGGACCACCAAACATCCTCGCGCTCCGGAAATACGATCTTCGATATCTGCTCGAATCCGACGTCCCGTAACAACGTAATCAGCGAGTCCTCGGTCAACCACGCCGACTGATCGTTCTTTAAAGAGGCGGTGGTAGAGAGATCTTTCGACAACTGCGTCGCGTCGGAAGGAAACTCTCGATACGATCTGCCCAGATAGGTCCTGTTCCCGAACCGGAATTCTCGCAGCTCCGACAAGTGCGGCTTCCAGCTTTCTCCTAAAGTCGTCTGATCGCGCAGCGCAACATGCGTGTCGATCAGAATGAAACCGTCGCAGAGCTTGGACAGATTGCTCAGGAAGCGAAGCGGGTTGTCCAGGTGATACAGGATGCCCAGCGCGAGGACGACGTCGAAGCTGCCGTATTTGCTTTTCGTTATTTTCATGGCATCGTCCCGGACAAATTTCACGTTCTTGATCCCGAGCACCGACTTTATGAATTCACATTTCTTGATGTTGATCAGCTTGCCTTCGACCCCGACGACCGTCGCGCCCTGCAGCGCGCACTCGGCCGAGAAATAGCCCTCCAGGCAGCCGATATCCAAAATGCGCTTCCCTTTAAAGTCGCCTTGGAGCTGATGGTTGATGATCCGCATCATCTCCTTGTGAGACGGATAGTAGTCGTCGCAAAAAGCCGTAAAGATCTTGTGCGGGAGTTCGATGTTATGGTTCCACGGGCTCAGAAAATCGCGCGTTTCGAGAATGCGTTTGCGGCTCCATCGCACATTGTCAAAAGAAAGTTCGGCGATTTCTCTGAGGTACCTTTTGTCGCCTCTGTCCCAATCGTCTTTATTGAGCTTCATGTTTGGCTTCCGAAGAGCGCAGCATGGCCAGCTCGACTGCTGGATGTGGGTCGATCCCCCGGACTGCGTTCAAATACCGGCTTTGCAGGGCGCCGAGCACAGGCGCGGCTTCCGGCAAGGGCAGGCCTTCTATCGACTGGACCAGAGGCAGCTCGGCCAAGGTTCCGCACAAAGCGATCTCATCCGCGACCAGCAATTCGGTGCGGTCGATCGGCCGCCGCACAAACGGAATTCCCATGGATCGAGCGAGCGCTTCAATCAAATCGAGAGTGATGCTTTCCAACGCCCCTTCGGTGGCGGGCGGCGTGTAGACGACGCCGTCTCGCACCATGAGAATGCAGGCGCCTGTGCTTTCGGCGACGCGGCCCCACGGATTGAGCAGCACCATGTCCTGGCAGCCCCGCGCGCGCCCCTCGATCCTGGCCAGGCGTCCGACCTGGTAATTCGTGCCGGTCTTGATTCGGGCTGGAAGAGAAACATCAATGCTCCGCTGCCACGTGCTCACGCCGAGATGGATCGGATCCGGCGCTCGCTTGTCCTGGTGGAAGGCCGTTACGACGAGATCCGCGACCGTGCCTTCGCCCCAGTGACCTTCAATGACGTACAAGGTCGTGCGGGCCCACATATCCCGATCGGGCTGCGCCAGTTCGCCAACGAGCAGGAATATCGCGTTCTCATAGTCGTCGTATGTCCACGGGCACGGAATGTGGAGGAGACGTGCAGATCGCTGAAGCCTTTCGTAATGCCGGCGAAGAGCGACGATTCCGAAGCGGCCGTCCTTCTGCCAGTAGCCCTTGACGCCTTCATAAACGTTGAGGCCGCGAGTTATTGCTTCACAACCTACGTGAAGCGTGGCGTCCTGCCACAAACGGAGCCGGCCGCCCATAAAAACATACTTTGGCGTTTGAAGTTGCACCATACGGGCCTCCAGATCGGCCGCGGCTCAGCGCCGCGCTTCGAGAACATACAGCCGGCCGGACGTCCCCAGCCATGAGCCGTACGGAATCTCTTTCAGCTTGATCCATCCATCCTTGAGCGTGTTCGAAATCTGATAGTTAAAATCCGTCCCCTGCGCGTTGACGAATTCCACCTCAACCTCGCCTTTTCCGTTGAGTCTGGCTTGCTCTTTGTGAGCGTATTGCAACCATCCGTTCACCACATATCCACCGTCGATTCGCGCAGGAGGAATCCCCATGCCGCGCAGGTAATCGACGCCTTGCCAGAGCGCGCGATTGTATTCCAGGTCGTCGTGCAGCGCGCCAACAGAAACAACGGCGAACAAGCCAAGGGTCGCGCATGCGATCTTGGGCCGGTGCACCGGCGCTGCGGACAATATGAGACCGATCAAGGGCGGAAGCAGCGCCAGCATGTACCGTGGATCCCACAGCCAGACGATCGAAGTAAAGACCGCCTGCATGAGCAACAGCCACCAGAGCACTGCGGCCGCCCTGTTCCTTTGTCCGAGGGTGGACAGAGTCGGGCTGACAGCCATACAGAAGCACAACACGCCAATGAAAGCCGCAACGCCAGCCCAGGCGGGCTTCGCATAGCCGGGCGGTCCGGGCGTCAAGGTGTGTGCGCCGGCTAGATCGCCCAAGATCCAGGCGGCGCCATGGTCAGCCGGCGACGCCAGATCTGTGATTGCGCCGATCCCGAACAGGAGCAAGACGACTCCTAGCACGATCAGCGCTTTCTTGTAGTGAAGCCATCGCCAGCAGCCCACTGCCAGCGGCGCAAGCAGTAGGCCGAGCGGAGCGACAGAGTAAGCCACGGTTATCAGCAGCCATTGGTGAAGGTACATCAAGCCATACTGAAGATTCGCCGTGCGTCCTTGCGGAGAGGCGCCGATCCACGTCAGATCGGCGCGATGCTCCGTGTGATGCGAATGCCACCACAGCATCGCCGCCGCGAACAAAACAGGTATGACGCCCGCTGCGATGACGCCTGCGGCTCTCTTCCGGCGAACTGTTTTGTCAAAAATCAGGAACGCGGCCATGGCCGCTGGAATGGTCAAGCCAGTCAATCGTGTTGCGATCGTCAGAATAGTAAAGCTTGACGAAGCTGCCAGCCAACGCATCTTGCCCTCGCCGAGCCACTTTACGAAACAAAAGAGAGACCAGGTGGTGAACGTGATGGCCGGAATGTCCGTCATGAAACTGAACGAAAACAGGAAATAGAAAGGGGACAGTGCGAGGACGGCAGTTCCAATGAGGCTGCTTGAACGAGACGCCCCGAGCTCTCGCAGCATCAAATAGAGCCCGGCCAGGCCTGCAAAGGAAAGGACCCAGGTCGAAAGCCGCAATGCTGAAAACGAGAACCCGAACGGCAGGCAGAACAACGCGCCCCACAGGACTTGGGCGACGTTCACGCTTGTCGACCAGTCGAGTATTTTCAACGTTCCCGTATCGAGGAGATTTTCGACGGCCCACGCATAGGTCCAGTCATCAATAACGGGCGCGTTTTGGAGAGGACGGAGAAGCAGCAGAGGGAGTAGGAACGCGGCGGTAACGAGAAGATAGTTTCGCATCGCGGAGAGAGGTGTGAACAACACTTGACTACCTTGCCCCCCAGATGACGTCCGCCTGGATTCTACGTCGCCGTGCGGTTGCATGCGAATCGCTCATTCCGGCCTCATACTTTAGGACCTTTGCGGGATGGACGCCAGCATACGCGCTGCCTATCATGGACCTAACTTCGCATGATTTACGGAATCCGAATTGGTCTGTTCGTCGCGGCCGTCGTCGCAGCGTCGCCTGCAGCTTTCGCCCAGGACCAAACTGCCCGCGCTCTCACGATTCCCAGGACGAGCCATCCGCCGGAGATCGACAACTTCATCGGCGGTGAAATTCGCGATGCGGGCGTTCGCGTCTCCGATTTTCGGCAGCGTGAGCCCGGAGACGGAATTCCCTCCTCTCGAACGACCGAGGCCTATCTTTCGTACGATGATCAGAATCTATATGTGGTTTTCGTCTGCCACGAGGATCGCGACAAGATCCGGGGTCGTATGTCGAACCGGGAAGATATCGGCGAAGACGATGCTGTTACGGTCTATCTCGATACTTTTCGCGATGGGCAGCGCGCCTACTATTTCTCGGTCAACCCACTGGGCATTCAGTCTGACGGCGTCTTGACGGACGGAAGCGGCGACGGCCGGTTCGACGCCCTGTGGCGCTCCGAGGGGCGGATCTTCTCTGACCGCTATGTCGCATTGTTCGCGATTCCTTTCCGGAGTCTGCGCTTCTCCAACGCCGACCGGCAGACGTGGGGCATCGCTCTGGAACGTTCGATCCGCTGGAACAATGAAAGCTCCTTCTGGCCGTCGATTACCCGCCGCCAGACGAGCCTGGTCCAGCAAATGGCGACTGCCGATGGACTGCATGACATATCGCCCGGCCGCAACATCCAGTTGATACCTTACGCAGCTTACGCCAATGCGAGAGTGCTTGATATTGGCTCTTCCCAATACCAGACCCATGCCGATTCGCGGGCCGGCCTCGACGCAAAACTGGTTATTCGAAACCGTCTGACGCTGGATATGACCGTGAATCCGGATTTTAGCCAGGTCGAAACCGACGATCTCCAGGTGACCGTGAACCGCCGATTCGAGGTCTTCTTTCCGGAAAAGCGCCCCTTCTTTCTGGAGAACATTGATTACTTCGACACGCCGCTTCAGCTTCTTTTTACCCGCCGGATCGTGAATCCCGAGTTCGGGGTTCGCCTCACCGGAAAGATAGGCCGCTGGAACGTGGGTCTGTTTGGAAGCGACGATCGCGCGCCAGGCAAACAAGTCGACGCCGAGAGTCCGCTCCACGGCGACCGGGCCCTGATCGGCGCCATGCGCATCCAGCGGGAGTTTGGGCAAGATTCCAACATCGGCATTCTCGCCGCCAACAGGCGTTTTGGATCGAGCGAGAGCTGGACGTATGCGGCTGATGCGAAACTGCGCTTGAGCCCCACGTGGTATCTCCGGGGCCAGATGGCTTACAGCAACGACGCAAGCTATGACGACAGTTTCGAGTTGGACTCGGAAACCGGTCAGGGGTACTTTGCCGACTTGTCCCGGTATGGCCGGAATTTTTCTTACACTCTCTCATATCAGGATCTCAGTCCCGGATTTCGCGCTCCTCTCGGCTTCGTCCGGCGAGTCGACACTCGAACCGTGACGCAATACGCCGGTTATACCTTCCGCCCACAGGAAGGCAAGAATCTGTCGTTCGGGCCTTCCGTCTACTTTGGCATCAATTGGGATCACGCCGGGCGTCTCCAGGACAGGTACTCGTCCATCGATTACCGCATGGACTTCACCGGCCCGGCGGGCTTTAACGTCACCCGCTACGATGCGTATGAAAATTACGCGGATCGCGGGTTTCGTTACCATACGATGTCCGCATCGTTTTACGCGAATTGGATCAAGCGATTCACCTTCTACGGCGATCTAGGGGCGGGAACCGGCGTCAACTATTCCCCGCCGGAGGGCGTCGATCCGTTTATCGGTAAAGTGCGCAATTTTTCGTTTGGTTTTGCCTGGAGACCTTCCGAACAACTCCGGGTGGAACAGTACTATTACTACAGCAGCCTCCGGGCGCCGGACGGTCCTGCAGTCTTCGTCAACGATCTCACGCGCGCCAAGATCAATTTTCAATTCACGAAGGCTCTGTCGTTGCGCGGAATCGTCGATTACTACTTCCTGGCCGATTCCAGTCGCTATAAACAACTCACTGGCGATTTTCTGCTGACCTATCTGCTGAATCCCGGCACGGCCTTGTACGTTGGCTACAACGGCCGTTTTGAGAATCTGGCCGCGAATCCTGCGGCGCCGGCGGGCTTAGTCCGATTGGGCGATCCAACGCATCCCACCAGCCGGCAATTCTTCGTGAAATTGAGCTATTTGTTGCGATACTAGATTTAACAGCGCGCCAGAAGGTCGGACAGCACTTTCCGCGCGTCGAAGTACTCCTCGGCGAGCGCACGTGCGGCGCGGCAGTGCCGCTCGTACTGGCTATTGATGGCTTCGATGCCGGCCAGTACGTCTTCCCTCGTCTTGAAGGCGATCACGCCGGTTCCGGTTTCCATCCAGTCGGAGAATCCGGTGTCTTGGACCAAGACGGGCCGTCCGCTGGCCATGTAGCCCGCACTGCGCTCACTGAACCAGCCGCAGCGCGTGACGACATACCCATGTTTGGCGACAGAGAACTCCGCCCGCGATCGGCTCAAGTATCGCTGATATGTCCACGGGTCCGCCGTCGCCTTCAGGGGGTCGACCAGCCGCCAGCCGCCGTTCGTAAGGCGCTCCCTGATCTCGCATGGAGCGCTCAACGCCATCTCCATGGCCTCGCCGGTGTCCCGCGGCAGCGAAAAGAACGGTTCAAATTCCCGGTTTTTCATGCCGTAGACGCGCCCTCTATGTTCGCAGTCTCCAATTGGAGACCAGCTCGAAACGGTGGTGAAGGGTCGCGCCGGATCTCCGGCGTCGACCGGCCACAGATCCAACACGACCGGCTGACGAGTCGGCTTCCATTGCAGTCCTGCAGTCGGCATGTCACATCCGGTTTTGTGGACATTCCCGGCCAATGTGAAAAGCGCGTGGTAATTCTCAAACGGACCGCCCAACCCGTGAGCTCCAATTTGAGTAAACACGGGATCGGTATCCACCAATACACGGCGCCGGCATTGCTCCAATTCAGGCGTCCAGTTGATGTTGCTCAGGTTGAGGTACAGGTCGCAGTCTGCGCAGAATTCCGCCAGACGCGCGCGGGGCATTCCGTACGCCGTCCCGTCTTCCGCCAGGTAACACCAGCGGTCTTTGAGACCAAAAGGTTCGAGCAGCCTCACAAGGTAGTCCATGCCGTACGCCGGATCCGATGTCATCATAGATCGGCCAGGGTCGTAGCACGAATTCGGCCATCCGTAGGTTTCAAAAAACGCGACTTCGTGTCCCAGCCTCGAAAGGCCGATCAGGTACTGAAGATGGTGCCAGCTCATTCCGCCGAGCGGGTATCGGACAAGATAGCCGGAGCAAAGGATTCTCACTGGGCGCCGCTCACCGTAAGTCGAATACGACGATACGTTTGTTTTCTCGGACGCAGGGATACTTCGCCTTCAAATGTGCGATGAAGCCCTTGTAGTGATCCAGCCACCAAAAGGCCGGCCACCCAAATACCATGAATGCCGCGCCCGTACGCCGCAACCGTTCCAGCTCCTGGATCGCAGTTTCGTCGTCGGGAGGCGGCCCCCAGTACTGTCCATCACGCTCGATGAAAGGAATGGCGGCCCGGCCGGTCGTGACGTCAGGTCCCCATGCGCAATCGTCAACCACGATCAGCCGGTCGCCCGGCGACGTCAGCGATCGCAGTTCTCGCGTTACGCGGCGGAGCCGTTTTATCCAATCATAGTCTCCATAAAGCAGTTGCTCGTCGATGTACCTACCGTTTGGAATCGGCTTGTACCCGAACATCGAGGACAGTTTGTCCGTACTGAACGGAACGGCATTGCCGGTAGTGAAATTCGGAACGCCGGGCCAGTGTTCCCGGATTATCTTCTGGACGTCGATAGGACGCTTCCAGGAAAGCTCCCGATCTACCAGATTGAAAGCTTCGAAGTTGAAATTCCATTTGTTTCGCAGCACGCAGTCGAAGCCCTCGACCAGATTCTCGATGGACGTGCTGGCGGCAAGGCCTTCCGGATAGGGCACTCGATGCCCAGGAGAGTCCAAACGTAAGGCGACTGCTTTCGTACTCGCAGACGCGTTTTCCGCCAGATAGTCCTCGAATTGGTTTTTCAGCACGCCGTAGATGTTTTCATCCGGTGAAACAGGAAGCCGATTCGTTTCCAGAATAGGAAACTGTTCTATCTGGAGCGCATGGAAGTCGTGCGTTCCGTAGACTGCGACCGATGACGCAAATACAAACCTGGGAGTCTTGGCCTCCTTAGCCGCTTCAAATACATTGACAGCGCCGTCATAGTTGATGCGCCGGTAGTCTTCTTCGGTAAATCCCGGCAGGTCCGCATGAGCCAGCGCCGCCAGGTGTATCACAGCGTCACTTCCCTTGAAACGTTGCACGAGGTTGCTGCGCTTATCGAGAATATCGTCCGTAGTTCTCTTGATTATTCCCGATTGGATCCACCTGGTTTCGAGCCGCGAGAAAGTTGAATTCAGCCACAAGGAGAAATTGACGGCGGTCTTCGAGCTGGAAGCGCCGAAATTTTTGGCTCGCAATACGTTGAGCATCCAGCCACGATACTGGTCGAACACATCGATCTGGTATCCCTTCTTGCGCAAGCCTTTCCGCAGGATCTGGCCCACCAGTCCGCTTCCGCCTGTAATTACGATCTTCTTAGAGTTCAAACGCTGCCAACCTTTCGTTCTCTTTGACGCACCGAAACGACCCCCGCAGGCGCCGATTGAAGCCGGAGAAGTATCGGAGCCACCACAAGGCCGGTTCGACAAAGACGATGAAATTCATGCCGGATTCTCGAAGCCGTTCGAATTCACGAATAGCCGCGGCGTCATCGGCAGGAACTCCCGCGTAGTAACCATTCGCTTCAGGAAATGGAACGACGTAGCGACCTTCGAGCAGCCCGCCTGGCCAATTCGATTCGTCGACCAGAATAAGACCGGCGTCCTCCGGGACGATTTCGGTAATCTCCTCGACCGACTTCGCCATGTTTCTCATCCAGTCGTCCGAGTCGCCATGAATCTTCCACGTGTGCGCCATCAACTCATGGATGTCGCCGAACTGTCCAAACCAACGGCTCTGTTGCAGGTAGTGAAAGAAACGCGAGTAGGCGCGGCCGTAGTGTGAAAATCGCCACGGCTTCACTGGGCCTGTGAAATGAATGACGAAGGGATCTTCAAGGAGCTGCCGCTGGGCCTTCCGCCTCTCTTCTGCTGATGGTCTGTTGAGTTGCCCGTAGAGGTTGATTCCGGCGAGCATGACGTTCCATCGGTCATCGAGCAGCCGCCAAGAGCCGGCCAGCACGGCATTGATCCCATCCTGGTCGGCCCATCGTACGTACTGCGGAAACTGGCGCATATACTCCATGGCGCGCTCGGCAAGCCCGCACGATCGCCATTGATCGAGATTCATTACCAGAAGCCCGGCGTTGCAGTAGGGCGAGTCCGGCGGCAGATTGCGCTTTGTGTATGTATCTCCCGCCCAGTCCACGGTCGACAAATAGGGAAAACTGTAATCCTGAACCGCCAGCGCCGGACTTTCATTGACAGCGGCGTCCCACAGTTCAAAAAGGTCCTTTTCTACGACGAGATCGCTATCGAGATAGATGACTCGATTCACTTCATCCGGAATCAATTGTGGGAGGAGAAGCCTGAGATAGGTGGCCTGTGTGAAAGCGTGGGAGGTTTTCATGCGGCTCAGGCGCGACAGGTCCGGCTTGACCCATTGCAGGCGAACATTGACGCGGTCCACATGTAAAACGTCCGCCAGGCGCCTTCTGTTTTCGGGTGTGATGCCTCCATCGAGGATATACAACGACACATCCCGGCCGGGCTTCATGTTCGTCAGTGCGGAGTACAACGCAACCGACATGGGCATGGCGAACCGGTCGTCGGCTCCAGTTGCAATAATCATCGCGGTCCTCCCGCTCTCATGCTCTCAGGTCGAACACGATGAGGCGACTCGCATCAACGATGCAACGGAACTTCAGCCGGAGATAGTCGCGCAGACCAAAGTAATAGTGAAGCCACCATTGAGTCGATTCCGTAAAGACCATGAAGGCCGCGCCGGCCTGGCGCAAACGTTCCAATTCACGGATGGCCGTTTCGTCGTCAGCAGGGAGTCCCCAGTACCGACCGTCTCGTTCAAGAAAAGGGATCGCGCGCCTTCCTGCGATCTCTTCGACTCCCCAGGCGCCCTGATCGACCAGGATGAAACAGTTTCCAGCCGGTATCAGCGCCGCAAGGTAATCTGACGTCTTGATCAGCTCAATCTTTTCAACGTACTTGTCCAGTTCGCTTATTTCTCCCTGACGGGCGGCGGCGGCGGTGTGTGAGAAGTTCGCCGGCATGTACCCCTCGGGCATGCCCAGAACGACCCATTTCTCGATGAATGCTTCGAGCTCGGGCGTCCGCTTGCCCCGGGCAAGATCTTCCATGACAGTTTCAGGTAAACAGTCCGTCTCAGGCAGAAGCTGCTCAAATCGACGCTCTGAATTCTGCTGACGATAATGATCAGAAAGAAATACCTGCCGCAGATGCACGTTGCCAGCGGCGTCATGTCTCTCGATTTTGTAGAGAGGGTTCAGCGTCAGGCGTCCATCGGCGTGCGGCCAATCCGCGAATTCGCCATAATCGCGAAACAGTTCAGTCCGACGGGACGCCACCAGCGACAGCCATGGGTCGGCGGCCAAGTGTTTGGATGGCGCCGGAGCGGCCAACGCCGGCCCCTCCTTTCGGAGATATCGGGCCAAGATGTCGCCGCTGGCGATCAGTCGGTGAGGCCAATCGGCAACGAGCGACTCGTAACGATCGATCGACAGCGTTGTCGGGTGTGGGTTTACCAGATTGTTTGCCAATCCGACCAGGATTATTGCGCCGCGCTCCAGCGTCAATCGTTTCATTTCGCGGATGCAAACGGCCTTGTTCACAAAGACATGAAAGGCGTCTGAACAGAACACGGCCGAAAAGGCGTTGTCCCGAAAGGGCAGCGACGCATCGGCTTCCGCGCAGACATATGAAGCCCCGGGCGCGAGCCAGTTTTTGGCGATGTATAAGAGGAAGAAATTGCGGTCCAACCCGATCACTGGCTGGTTCCCGGATCGCCGGACTAGGGTGCTGGTGATGTGTCCTGCGCCACACCCGAGATCCAACACGGGCTTATCAGGCGCGTCGATCAGAGCGGCGAGAGCGAGAGCCATGAGGCGGCGAGGTTGGCCGAAACGGAAGACCAGATAGTCCATCGAAGTAGAATCGGACCATCCTCCAACTTGTGCGAAGTAGAAGGCGAGCAGGTCGGATACCGTCAGATCGCCGCCCGCGCGCGTGAGCACCGACTCCGCCTGTTCCTGCCAGTCTCGCGGGGCCGCGGCCGGTCGAGGCGGCAAAAGAACGGAGATTAAAGCCTCTCGATGGCGTTGCGCTTGAATCAAGTGGATTACAGCATAAGACTCGCATGGCCGCCCATTGATGAAGCCGATCGCGCCTTTTTTGAGAATTGGAATGCCGGCCACAATCGGGTACCGGCCGCAGTCGCAAGACAACACGCCGTAGTCCTGCCCCGCGGAAGCCTGACCGAGCTCGCCTTCGAGATTTCCGCCGCAGAACGGACAGCAAAGGAGATCGGTATATTTCATCGTTCACTTCTCAAATCAAACGCAATCAGCCGGCTGTTTCTCATGGCGCACTGAAACCTGGCGCTGAGGTAGTCGCGAAACGCTGCGTAGTAGTCGAGCCACCAGAATGCCGGCCAGGCAAACGCGATGAAGCCCGCGCCCTCAGCGCGCATTCGTTCGAGTTCTCGTATCGCGGCGGAGTCGTCGGGCGGCAGGCCCCAGTACTGTCCGTGATTTTCAAGAAAGGGAAGCCTGCGGCGGGCTGTCGTGAGCTCCGATACAAGCTCGTTCTGGTCGACCAGAATTACCGCGCCGCCCGGCGGGACCAGGCGCTCCAACTCTTGCTCGGCCATGGCGACGCGCTCGGCGTGCGAGTAGTACAGGTCCGGAATCAGGCCGTAGAGCTGTGAACTCTGGCTGCTGTGCAGACTTCTCAGGCGATCCGCCAGCCAGTCGCGGTACCGTGCGTCCCTGGCGCGATCGGACTGCAGCAGGTAACTGACGGCGTCAATCCGCTCCGCGATCGTTCCGTAGTGGCCGTAGCCTCCTGAACGGTAAGCTGCTTCGGATAGCTGGCCGTCATGCACCCGCACCTCGACAAGTTCCTTAGGAATAAAAGCGATCGGCGCGCGGGCCGCCAGCCGGAACCAGAGATTCAGATCGTCGCTGTGCTTGCTGTGCGGGCTGTCGAACGCGCCGGCGGCGGACAATGCCGACCTACGCATCATGACCGTGGAAGGTTCAATCCAGCATTCGCGGGCGTTGAGATGAAGTTCCAGATAGTTCAAACCGTCAATGACGCCCGCAGGCATATCATGCGTGCGGTTGACCCCCAAAGAGACGCGATCGAAGTTGACATACCGGGGCGCCGTGAAGCAGAAGGCGACCGCTGGATGTTCATCGAGCATCCTGGCGGTCTCTGAAATGAAGCCGGGCAGCATGATGTCATCGTCCATCAAGATGCTCAGGTAGGGGCTGGAGTTGAGTTCGATCGCGCGATTGAAATTACGCGTGCATCCCAGGTTCGCTTCGTTTCGGATGTAGGCGACTCTGGGGTCGCTGAATGAGCGAACCACCGCTTCCGTGTCGTCCGTAGAAGCGTTATCGATGACGATGACCTGGAAATCCGCATAGTCCTGCGCCAGCGCGCTTGCCAGGGCGCCTTTGAGTAAAGCGGCGCGATTGTATGTTGGCATCGCGATTGTGACTTTAGTTGGATCCATCATGCCCTCGTGCTTCCAAGCAAGGCATTTTCTCCCCCTTCGAGGGGGAGAGCCGCCGAAGGCGGCAGGGGGTCAACACTCTGCTACCCGGCATTCATGCAACACATTCATAGCCTTCCTATAGTCCCGCTGTCGCTACTAGATTCTTAAGAACCTTCTCGGCCGCAAAATACTCTTCTGCAATCTCGCGGGCTGCGCGGCAGTTGGCTTCATAGTCCCTGACAATGTCGCGGACTGCTTCCAGGGCTTCCTCCATTGTGGTAAATCCGAACAGCCCCTTCCCCGACGGGAAGAACGCGCTAAAGCCCGTTTCCTGCGTGATGACGGGACGGCCTGCGGCCAGGTACGTGGCGCTGCGGTCGCTGAACCACCCGGAGGCGAACCGCACATTCTGCTCCTTGGCGACGGTGAACTCTCCGCGCGAGCGGATAATGAAATCGCGATAAGGCAGGATGTCTCTCGTGAGCGGCATGGCGTCGGAGATCCGCCAACCGTGCGATCTTAGTAGACTCACTGCGCTTTGATCGCTGCATGCCAGAGCCAGCTCGAAGGATTGTTCGGACCTGGCGGGCAGGTCCAGGAACTTCAGAAATTCGCGATCCTTGCTCCAGCTATAGGTCTCGCCGTTCCAAGTGACGTCATTCGATTGCGACCATGAGGACACCGTCGTGAAGACTGCCGGACATAAGCAGTCCGGAGTCCGCCACCAGTCGAGAACAACAGGCTGCCGGGTTGGAAAGTATTTGTAGCCGCTAGTAGGGATGCTGCAGTCCGGCTTGCCGATGTTCTCCCCGTATGTGAAATGGTGCGTATGAGCGTCCAAAAAATCGATCGTGTAGCGGTCGCCGTTGGCAATCTGAATCTGCGGCGCCACGGGATCCGTTTCCAGGTAGATTCGAACGGGTACGCCAAGATATGACTCCTGCAGTTCAGTCGACCCGGTCACGTTGATAAGCGCGTCGGCCCGCTCGAACACGTCCTGCAAAGCGGACTCGGAGATTCCGAAGACCCGGCGATCCAGTGAGACGTCACGAAACGCCCACCGGTCGCCCATGCCGCACCAAGTCATCAGGCGGTTAATGTAGTTGACGGTGTAGGCGCTGTCGCTGGCGCCTGTATCGGGATTGTACGGCCAGGCCAAAGTGTCCTCGACGTAGTAGACATCATGACCGAGACGACGGAGACCTTCCACGAAGTGGAGGAATTGCCATGCGACGCCCGCAACCGGGGTTCGTCCCATGATTCCCATCACGATGATCGTCCGTCGGGTCATTGGAGCGTCCCTGAGACTTCGTGGAAGGAGCGAAGTTGAATCTGCAACTGCGCCGCGTATTCACGGACGCCGCTGTTGCAAAGCGCCTCGAGCTCCTGCACGCGCTCTTTCCCATACATCGTCTCGAAATCGACGTCATGGGCGGGATGACATCCAAGCTCCGTAAAACCTGGGGGCAGGGCGCGCAGGATCCCCTTTAAAGCGTCGACGCTGATGTAGTCCGGAAGGGGAGCGCCGTCCGCGGTCTGTCCGTAGAATGAACCCTCATAGCGAACGCCCGAATTGTCCCGAAGCGGAACGCCCAGCCGGCGCGCAGCGTCTCGCAGGATGGAGCGTACGGGTTCCGACCGGTGCGCGTGCTGATGGGAGTCGATGTGACTGGGCGGCCTGCGCATCAACTTCATGAATGCTTCGAGCTGACGCGATACTTCTTCGCGGACTTGATTGGGATCGGCCGTATCGACTACCTGATAAAGAAGCGTCCACTCGCCGCTCCGGCAGATCCATTCTCCCAGATCGACGTGAAGGCCCACGCTCAGATCACGGCGGCGCCTCGCATATACAGCCGCTTCCTCCGCCGCCGGCCATCGGACCATCAGGCTTGCGCTCGTGACGACGCTGCGTTCAAAGCATTCGATGATTCCGGAGTTCACTCCCCGGCTCTGGCCGAAGTCATCTGCGTTCACGATGAGGAATCGAGGTTTCAATTCAGGCTCCGGTTTCGGCGGCTTGGCCGTTCTGCAGGCTATGAAAGCGATAGTACGTTTTCTTGCTCTCCAGGAGTTCTCGGTGACCGCCGGCTTCAATGATCCTTCCGCCGTCGATAACGATGATGCGGCCGGCATTGCGAATCGTCGAGAGCCGATGGGCGATGATGAAAGTGGTCCGCCCGTGCATCAGCCGATTGAGCGCTTCGAGCACTTCGGCTTCGGTATTGACGTCGAGCGCTGACGTCGGCTCGTCGAGAATGAGAATTGGCGCATTCTTGAGGAGCGCTCGCGCAATTGCGATTCGCTGCTTCTCGCCGCCCGATAGCGTGCCGCCCTTTTCTCCGATTACGGAGTCGTATCCGTCAGGCAGACGCCGTATGAAGTCATCGGCATTGGCCGCCGCCGCAGCCGCAATCACTTGATCGCGGCTCGCCTCCGGTCTTCCATAGGCGATGTTTTCCGCCACGCTCAACGGCAGCAGGAACGGGTCTTGAAGCACCACGGACACTTGCGCGCGAAGACTGGCGACTTGAACATGGCGTACATCCATGCCGTTCACCATGACCCGTCCCTTCCAGGGATCGAAGAAGCGCGGGATGAGAGAAACCAGCGTGCTCTTGCCGGCGCCCGTCGGTCCAACTATTGCAATTACTTCACCTGGCCTTGCTTCCAGCGTGATGTCCTGGAGCACGGGACGGCCTGGTTCATATCCGAACGTCACGTTTTCAAACTGGACGTTGCCAATTTCCGACCGTGGCCGCGCAGGCAGGGGTATGGCTCCGGGCGCATCCTGCACGCCCGGATCCGTTTCGAGTATTTCAAGAACGCGGCGCCATGAAGCGGCCGCAGCGGCGTAGCCGGTAGACAAATACGCCAGACTCGAAATCGGTCCGTACAAGGAGTTCAGGTACGCAAGGAATACCATCAGGCTTCCAACCGAAAGACTTCCTTGCAGTACATGCAGGCCGCCAAGCGCCATCATGGCTGCGGCGCCGACTGCAGTTGGGGCGCTGACGGCGACTTTGAACTTCATCTGAGCGGACAGTGAACGCAGACTAGCGGCATGGATGCGGTCGGTAAGATCGCGGAACGTGCGGTCGCCGTGCGCTTCCCTGCCAAAAGCCTGAACGATCGGCAATGCGCTGAGAGTCTGTTCGAGGTGCGCCATGAGGCGACCTTGCAGCTCCGATTTCCTGTATTCGCATTCCGTCATTTGCGGCGTCAGGGCCTTCATCAGGGGCGGCAGCGGGATGGCCGCGAGGAGGGCGAGGACGGACAAGGATCGGTCCAACTTCCACATCACTGCAAACATCGTCACGATGTTCAACGCTGATATGGCGGACGGAAGGAACACGCCCATCACGAGGTTGCGAGCGCAAGCGCTGTCGGCCGTCACCCGCCGGACCAGGTCGCCTGCGCTCTGCTGGGAGTGAACGCGTAGTGACAAACGCTGCAAGTGGTCAAACAAGTCCGCGGCAAGCCGGTAGACCATGCGCGCAGAGACCCCGTTGGAGACATAGCTCTGCGCAACGCTCATCGATTGTTGGAGGACGATGAGCAGAACCGTACTGACGCTCAGCCAGGCCAGCAGGCCTGCGTCTCCACCGGCGCCCGGGAGGGCTTGGATCCAGTTCAAAGAAGCCGGCAGCGGTTCACCTGCCAAAACGTTATCGATGACCAGCTTCATTGGCCAAGGCGTCAGCAACGTCAAAAGCGTTCCGGCGGCCATGAACGCGATGAGCAGGGCTAGCCCTGCTCTTTCCGTGCGAGCGTAGCCGGCAAGGCGCCAGAGTTTCATCGCGTTGCTCCGCTGTGCATCCGCCGGTAGCGGCCATTGTTTGCCAGAAGCTCCTGATGGCCGCCGGTTTCGACGATCCGGCCGTCTTCTATAACCACGATCTTGTCGGCGTTGCGGATTGTCGACAGCCGGTGCGCAATGATGAAAGTCGTTCGACCCGCCATCAACCGGTCCAGACTTTCCAAAAGGAGAGCTTCAACGCCGGCGTCCAGCGCGGCCGTCGGTTCATCGAGGATCAAGATGGGCGCGTTCTTGAGAAATGCGCGGGCGATGGCGATTCTTTGTCTTTCGCCGCCGGATAGCGTCGCTCCCCTTTCCCCGATCACGGAGTCGTATCCATCCGGCAGGTTCCGGATGAACCCGTCGGCGTTCGCGGCTACGGCCGCAGCGACGACTTCCTCTCGACCGGCGTCAGGCCGGCCGTATGCAATGTTCGCGGCCACGGTCATCGGGAAGAGATACGAATCTTGCATGACCATGCCTACCTGCGCTCGCAAGCTGGACAACTGGACGGAGCGGATATCGAGTCCGTCGATAGTAACCTTGCCTTCCCAGGGATCGAACAAGCGCGGAATCAACGAAACCAGCGTGCTTTTGCCGGCCCCAGTAGGACCAACAAGCGCAACAATCTGTCCAGGGCGAGCCTCCAGGCTGACAGCCCGCAGCACCGGGCGGCGCGGCTCGTAGCCAAAGGTGACGTTCTCCAGGCGTACGTGACCGCGCCCTTCTCGGATAGAGAAAGGCAAGGGCTGCGCTCCCGGCGTCTCGCAAATTCCGCAGTCCGACTCGAGAATCTCGACGACCCGATCGATGTTCGCTCCAATTGGCTTCGCGCTGCCATAGATGGAAACCAAGCCGCCCAACGCTGACTGAATAGAGCGCGAGTAGTACAGAAAGACAAGGACGCTCCCGATCGATATCGCTCCTGCCAGCGCTCTCCGGCCCGCCGCATACAAGAGAACGGCGTTCAGCAGCCCGAAAGAAAGATTGTTGACGATGCTGTAGGCATTTTGGACAAGGACGCCCTGCTGCGAGAGGTTGGTTGCATCCGCCGCAAGGCGCCGGAACTCGCGTCCATTGCGCTGTTCTGTTCCAAACGCCTGAACGAGCGGAATCGCTGTGAGCGTTTGATGCACGAAACTGAATAGTGAAGATTCTGCAGCACGACTTCGCTGTGCGCGGCGTTTCAGCCGAGGACCGAAGTAATATGCCGAGCCGGCCTGAATCGGCGCAATGACGAGCGTGAGAATAGTCAACTGCGGATCCAGGTTCCAAGACACCACGCCGACGGTCGCCAGGAGCAGCACGTTTCGGAGCGGCGAGATCAAGAACTCTTGAACGAGCGAGTAGATACAGTAGACGTCTACCGTCAGACGGCTGAGAGAATCCCCGATCGCACGCCGGCTATGCTCCACAAGTGAAATGCGTTGAAGCCGGCCGAACATGTCCGCGGCGAGATTGGCGACAAGGCGTTCTCCATAAGAAGTCCAGGCGAAAGTCATGCCGGCGTCCAGAGCGCTGGTCAATACGTAGAGCCCCAGGCTTGCGGATGCAGCAGCGAAAAGGAATGTTGCGGCGCCCGACCTTTCGTCAAGCGCGTAATCGACGAGAATCTTCAGAGGCCACGGCTGCAAAACCGAGACTGCGGAATACGCCAGACTTAACGCAACGATGCCCGACAGCGCCGGCCAATGGCGCAGCGCGTAGCTGAGAAGACGCCGGTATCTCATTTCAGTTGTGTGAAAGACGAGCCTAGATAGACAGGACGCGCCGCGTCTTTCTCGTCCGGCAGTCTTTGACACAAGTTTTCGAGAGCCGAGTGAATGGCGGCGATGGAGGCGGTGCAGTCCGCCAACATACGATACGCCACCAGGAGCATCCCAATGAGGCTTAGCCAGGCAATCCACGGGTTGCCGTCAATGAACGCCGCCGCCGCTACAATCGCCAAGGCAGTCAAAGGAGCAACAGCCGTGCGGCAAACGCGAGGCCGCAGATGAAAGAGCAACATCTGTTTGCCGGCGCCGTGCTCCTCGACGGCCATTTTCAATCGGGCCGCTCCGGCCGCGCCTCCGCGCGTCTCGAGATCCCAAGGGTCGAATTCACCGCCGCGCCGTACGGCCACCTCTTCACGCAACGTCAGTTTTTCCACGGAGCACAGCCACTCTTCCGGCGTCCTCCACTCTTGGCCCCATATGCGCAGCACACGGCCGCGGAGTCCCGCCCACTTGTGGACTCTGCGTCGTTTCCACGGCGTCAATCCGTGGGCGAATCGGCCCCACAATCTGGCCACGGGCTGAACGATGTGCAATAAGGCCGTCAATAAACGGTAGCGCAGCTTGTTGTGAAGAAACGTAGCCTCCGCGACGGATTTACCAACCGACGCCAACGGGACAAGCACGGAGATCAGAAGAGGGATGGCCGATAACCGCAAGAGTCCCCAAGATTTTGAAGACGCCAGCAGTACTGCCATCGTCAGATTGAGCAAATACCACTCGGGCGTCAGCGTCAGGGAGGCCAGGGTGCTGGGCGGCGCGTTGTAGAGCCGTTGAAAGGGCGCGCCTCCCCACAGGCCGTGATATACGCGCGACCTGCCAATGGTTCGCGTCAGGCCTCGCCCGTACAAACGTCCCGTCCAGGTCACGTGACCGAAGCCGTTGTACTTCGACGGCCATTTCGCCTCCAGCAGCGCTTCAGCCTGCCCATAACCCTTTTGTTGCGTCCAGTACTTCAGCAGGGAGGACCGCCGGTGATGCCATACCATGGCCCCGGGGTTGAAACCGATCTTCCACCCCCGTTCCAGGAATCGCCAGCAGATATCCACGTCGTCGCCGGCCTTTCGGAACCGTGGATCGAACCCGCCGACTTCCAGGAGCTTGTCTCTTCGAAACGAACAGTTACAGCCTGGAATGTGTTCGGCGTCGCGGTGCGTAATCATGACGTGTACGGGTCCGCCCGGCGCGTTGGCGACGCATTCGGCGATAGGGCCGTCTTCCGGCGGAGGTATGTTCGGCCCTCCAACCGCGGCGTAGTCGGTGTGCAAGTAAGTCCAGGCGAGGTACTGCAGCCAATGCGGGTCGGGGCGAGCGTCGTCGTCGGTGTATGCAACGATTTCGCCGCTGGCAGCCTCCAATCCTGTGTTGCGGGCGGAACCGAGTCCACGATTCTCGGTCTGAATCAAACGGACGGGATATTCGCGCGCAATGGCGGCGGCGGCGTCAGTCGACCCGTCGTCGACAACAATGACTTCATAGTCGGGATATTCAAGCAGGCCCAGCCCCTCCAGGCAATTCCGAAGCGTGCGGCCTCCGTTGTGCGTGCAGACGACCACCGAAATCCTCGGCCAAGGCGTGTCCCGCGGAAACGGCGCGTTCGCAAACGCCCGGCGGACCGAAGCCAGCGCCGGCTTCGGTCGCCGATTTCTTTGCGTCAAACCGAAGTCCCAATCCTCGACATCGTGCCCGCCTCTGTGCCACTCGTCCGTCCATGCGAAGACGAACACGCCGGCGCATCCTGCCGCAAAGATTGAGCGAATCTGCCATTCGAGCGTTTTGGCCTGCGACGCCTCGCCGTTTCTGCGGCTGTCCAAACCGATCTCCGCCATCACCAGCGGCCGATCGCCCGCCAGGTTTTGGGCCTGAGCCAAATAGGCTTCCAGTCTTTCAGCCTCTTCGAGGTAGAGGTTGAAACATAGAAAGTCGAGGAAAGGGAGGCGCAGATATTCCGTAGTCGGATAGTTCACGTAGGTGGCCAGGGCGCCGGGAGCTTCTTCCTTGACCGCTCGATAAAGCCGGCCAATGAACTTTTCGATGCGCCGCGAGCCGTGCCACCGAACAATAGACGCGGGCACTTCATTTCCGACGACGTAGCAAAGAACGGCGGGATGGTTTGCGGATTCCCGCACCGCCGCGCGCACACGCGTTTCGATCGCCGCCGGGAGGCCCGGTTGATCGAGGAAAGCGATATGTTGCTCCCAAGGGATGCCGAGCATGACGTAGAGGCCGTGCTGCCATGCCAAGTCAAGCAGCCAGACCGGAGGCGGCGTGTAGACGCGAACGGCGTTGATGCCGGCTTCCCCCATGTGGCGGAAGTCCTGCTCGACTACATGTCGCTGGGGAAAGCTATGGCCATGATGGGCGGGACGGAATGTTCCGTACGTCACGCCTCGCAAGTAGAGCTTGTCCTGACCTGCAGAAAGAAACTTGCCTCGGACAGTAACGCCCTTTCGTTTGTCTTCAGGAATGCTCACGGGCCTTTGGAGGCTTGTGGCTTGCGACTGGCTTACAGCGGTGCTCCTCATACTCTTTCCTGAGACCAAAAGCCCTAGCGCTCGCAAACGAGAGTCATCCGAAGGCTGAGGCGGGATAGTAGCTTAATCGACGACGGGGGACAATCAAGCGCAAGTGCCGAGCCTGTTTACGTGGGATTGGCACTATTGGACGGCTCGGCGACTGATATGAAGTACTTAGGCCAAACGCTGAGTCATAGCGCCGCCACGACGCATTCTGCCCCCCTGCCGCCTTCGGCGGCTCTCCCCCTCGGGGGAATTTGGGGACAGAGACCAAATTCCTGCGTGAGCAGTTGTGAAACGTGACGTGTGCGTCACGCAGGAATTTGGTCTCTGTCCCCAAATTCCTGTAGGCGCGGTCTATGACCGCGCAAACTTACCTCGATTTCGGTTTGCTTCCGCCTTATCGCGATGCGCTTTGGGAGAGCACTTCCCTGTTATCCGCGTCTACCGCCTCGCGCAGTTCGTCGACAAATTCCGGGAGCGCGGAGTTGACGCGGTTCCAGTTGGGGATCAGGGGAATTCCAAAGGGGTCGTCCAAAAAGCTCTCGCCTGCGACTTTCAGCCCGCGAACAAACGTCTCGACGGCGGTCTCTTCGGCGTGCCGGTCAAAGTGCAGACCATTGATCGCCGCGTCCGCGTGGTAGCGGTCGATCATGTCTTCGGCGGTTCGTTGGTAGCGGGAATAGATCGTGCGGAGGTGGCCCTGCGAGATGACCACGCCTTCCGAGGCGAGCGTGCGGAAGAGGTTCTTAGAAATGTCGATGCACATCTTCAGAAGCCCCTGCTCCGGATCTTTTTCGAGCGACTGGTGCTTGTGGTCGTACACTTCGCAAAGCTCCGACTGGCAGATCCGTTTCAAGGACGTGTTTCGATACACCTCGGCCAGCATTCCGACTTCGAGCCCCCAGTCGCTGGGAATGCGGTTCACGCGCGCCAGATCCACGCTCATTGAAAACTCGCCGGAAAGGGCGTAACGGAAGCTGTCGAGGTACTCCAGCAGCTCGTTGGAATTGGACTCCAAGGTCACTTTCATGGCGCGGATCAGCGGCGTCATCAGCAAGCGGGTGACGCGTCCGTACATGCGATCCGCGTAGCGTGCGTAAAAGCCTTTGCAGAACTCGAACCCGAGGTTGGGATGAACCACGGGATACACGAGCCGAGCGAGCAGTTCGCGCGAGTACGTCACGATGTCGCAGTCGTGCAGGGCGATCACCTCCGCCTTGCGCGATCCCAGGACGTAGCCGAACGCGGTCCAGGCGCCGCGGCCTTTTCCGGTGGGTCCGGGGTTGAGCCGCTGTTCTTCGAGGGTTTGTCGCAGCCGAGACAGCCTTTCGCCGTCATTCCAGATGACGGCCGTCTCCTGCGGCAGCACGCTGAAATATTCCAGCGCGCGCTGGAACTGAACCCAGTCCGCGCGATCCAGAGAGACGACGACCTGCCGGATGTACGGGATGTGTCGAAGGTCCTCGACGATGGCGCGCAACGCAGGTTTATCCATTTCAATGCTCAAGCACGGCAACACCAGGGCGATCGGCCGTATCCGAGCATATGTTTCAAGCTGGCGCTCGATGACCTTGCCTTTAAACTCTCCAAGCCGATGCATGGTAGAGATCAATCCGGTTTGATAGAAATCCGCCATGGTCTCTGTCCTCCTTCAGGTTTTTGGGATCGGCCGGATAACTACAAGTGCGAGAAAGGATATCGCTCAGAATACGAATCGTTGGGCCGGCGCATGTGACGTTCGAGAAACTCGCGCGCAAGGTCGCGGCCTCCCAAACCGAACGCCAGCGCCAGCGCCAGAACGAGGCCGCCGAACAGGATCGAAAACGCGGCGACGATCGTCGTGCGAGCGAACCCGATCTGCTCGAGTCCGACGGCGATGGCAAACAACATGATCAGCGTCTGAACTGCATACGAAATCAGGCGCGCCGCGGGCACTTCCGCATTCACTGCGGTCAGCAGGACGCTGCGTCCGACGAACTTGCAGACAAGGTAACCTGCAACAATCACCAGGATCGCCACGATCAGGTTCGGGAAGAACGTCACCAGCTTCTCGACCACATTCGACGTCGATTCCAGGTTCAGCGCGCTCAAGGCCAACAGGAACGACAGAAGCAGCGACAGGCCGTAGAAGAGATTGGCGACAAAACTCGATGGAATCGTCTGAAGATTCGCTTTGAAGAGCGCGGACACGATGCCCGCCCTGTAGGCAAATTCATCGAAGCGGGTGCGCCTCAAGAAGCGGAGCAGTACGCTGCGGAGGATTAACGACAAGGCGATGCCGACGCCCAGAATCACGACCATCGCGAAGAGATTGGGAAGCAACGCCCAAAGCTCTTGCATTAAATCCTGGAACGGAGCCAGATATCTCATTTACCACCTCCCAAGCAAATAAGGCTTATGCTCCTCGAAGCACAAACACAGGCCTTCGATCTTGCTCTCGACGTCGAGCGCCGAAGCGGTCATGTTCTCCGTCACGAACGACGCGACGCGTCCCAAGTAAAGCGGCGTCATCGAGCGCACAATGTGCTCCCCGCTGATCGTCCGCCGATGATATGCGATCGCGAGATCGTAAATCACTTTCACCCATAATTCATCCGGAAAGCGAAACGCCTCCGCCGAACTCGTATTCAGATGGACAAGGGCGCTCATGTTTTCGGGCTCGATCAACTGCGCCCAGATGTCGCCCAGATCGCTCAATCCTTGCCGGAAATGCGCGATCATGCGTTCGACATTGACCGGAATCGGGTCCACTCCGACTTCGAATTCGAAGCCGAAGAGCGGCACGATCTCCGACCCTTGAATCTTCGCCCAGTAGCCGTGATAGGTCTCCATCAAACTGAACACCGACCCCACGACCTGCATCATCATGGCGCTCAGGTCGCTGCCCGGATCTTTCGGGTCGTGCACCTTGGCGCCGAGAAACGCTTGACAGATGCGAAAACCTTCGCATATCGCCGTCGTCGTCATCCAGATGTCGATGCCAAAACGCGCCACATCCGACATCCAGACGTCTTTCTGCAAATAAAGCGAGGCAAGCTCCCCGCTGAATCCGAAGTCCCCGCCGATGGGCTGCCGTATACGTTTGCCGTAGAGCGCGCGAGTCAGAGGATGAACAATGCTGTTGGTGATCGTGCCGTCGAACTTATGCCGCAGATAATAGGGAGCTACGTAATCGAATTCTCCCGACAAGACCGGCGAAACCAGCAGCTCGACCCATTCCGGAGTAATACTTCGTAAATCAGAGTCCAAAACCGCGCAAGCTTTAACTTGCAGTTCCTCGGCGACTCGGAAGATCGTCCGGAAGGCGCTTCCTTTGCCGGGGATCCCGTGATACGGCGTCGTAATCCGATGAATCGGATACAACGGATGCTTCACGAGAATCGTCCGGTAGTCTTGAATCTGGGACTCTAGGACAACTTCCGGCGTGCCGTCGGTCGATCCGCCGTCCGAGTTGACGATCACGCACCGCTGCTCGGGAAAGTATTTCGCCAGCCCGGCGTTCACTGCGCGCACCACGCGTCCAATCGTCCGTGCGTTGTTGTAGCTGGGAATTCCGACGAGGATGTCCGCTTGCCGGATCCCTGAAAGCGCGTCGCGAACGGCGGGATTGAGTAGAGCCTCTTGCATGACTTCCTGCGCCGCCAGGGCGTGTTTGAATCTTCTCGAAAAGTCGGCTCACTCGCAACAGGGAATTAGCCGCCGATTTCTGCGTAATCCGCGGCTCAAAAAACCGAACGCGAGGTCTGAGTTGAGAATGTGAATACTCCTCCGGACGGAATCGTGACGCCCTCGACGGCATTCACGCGGACTCCGTTAACATCGAAGAAGTCGATCCGGATGATCTGGAGCGCAGTGGACGTGTTCGCGATCTCAAGCACCGTGCTCCATGCCCCGCCGCTCGCAACCTGCGGAAAGAACAAACTGCCGGGACCGCCGATCGTGATTCCTCCCGACGGAATCGTCGCAAATGCGTCGGCGGCGACCACGCCGCCAAACGGCGTGAAACCCGCCGTCGTGGTCGCGGCGGCGGGGACTGACGTCGGGAACGTGGCGGGAATCGACGGCGAGCCGAGGGTTGGTCTCGCGAAGGTTGGCGCCGGGGATGTGAACGTCGGCGCCGGCGACGTGAAGGTCGGTGCCGAAAACGTGGTCTGCTGAAGCGGCGCGCCGAAATTCGGAGGAAGCCCCGCGCTGGTAAAACCCGGCGTGTTGGAAAACACGGAGAAGGCGGCGGTGTTCGCGGCCGTCGGAAAGACGGAAGACGTCGTCGTGACGCCGGTCTGCGTCGTCGTCCCGCCGACCAATGCGAACGTCCCATTCGACGTCAAGGTCTGAGTCGGAAAAGGCACGGGATTAAATGGGCTGCTGATGGGAATCACCGCAAAGCTGTCGCCGATAAACCGCATCGCCAGCACGGCGATTGGAACATCTGCGCTGATCGTAAGCAGGCCCGTACGAGCTTCGAGCGGGATCTGGCGCTCCGTCAGCAACTCGTCAAGGAATCGCGAAAGCTGGGACCGCCGAAAAAGGACGATGGTGACGTCGAAAACGACGCCAAAGTCGTCCGTCATGAGCAGATTCACCCGCGCGTCGAGATTGGATGGATTCGCCAGCGCGATCCCCGTCCGGACATTCAGCGAGGGACTGATATTCGCGGGCAGCGCTGCGCTGGTTCGCAACGGCGAAGGGGGCGTGACGGCCTGTTCGATTCCCGTCAGCGTCTGTTCAAAAAACGTCGCGGTTGCAATTAATCCTGCGGAATTTCCCGATACGGGCGTGACAACCGCGAACCCCGTGCGAACGACGTCCTCTCCGAAATCCTGACCGAAACCTGGGACAAGGGATCCAGACATCAAGAGCGCCAAAGCCGTCAAAACGCCTGATCGCATATCTGCCTCTCCTTTGTAGGGATTCCTACGGGGCCGATTCAGATTTGGAAATTGCAGTTCAAAGACCAGAACCGCGTCGATGCGGCTATAATGAGCGCCGTCGCACTTCGCGTTAAGGAGACGCTCCATGCTCAGGACGGTCCTTGCGGTTTTAGTTTTACTTACACAAGGGAGTTCAACAGTGCCAACTGCCTTGAATTTTACAATGAAAAATCTGGACGGGCGAAACGTCAACCTGGCGAAGTATCAGGGGAATGTCGTCTTGATCGTTAACGTGGCGAGCCAGTGCGGTTTCACGCCGCAATACGAAGGCCTCCAGGAACTGCACCGCCGCTACGCGGCTCAGGGCCTCCGCATACTCGGCTTTCCGTCGAACAATTTCGGCGGCCAGGAACCCGGATCGGACGCGGAGATCGCCGAATTCTGCAAAAGGAACTACGGCGTGGAATTCGACATGTTCTCAAAGGTCGAACTGCTCGGATCCTCCAAGGTTCCGCTGTATCAGTATCTGACGACGCTGCCCAAGTTCTCGGGCGAAATCATGTGGAATTTCGAAAAGTTTCTCATCGGCCGCGACGGCGAAGTGATCGCACGATTTCGGTCGCCTGTTGAACCGCTTTCCAAAGAGATGATCACGGCGATCGAAAACGCGCTGGCGCAGAAGCCGCACGACGTGAAAATCTAGCGCAGATGAAAAACCACTCCCGCTGATATTTCCCAATTCTGGATCGCGCCGGAAACGGGATAGGAGACGCCCCCCTGGTTGAGCGGCTCCTCCGGAAGTCCATAGCGCGGAATTCCTATGATGTGATCCCGGATCTCGAAGCGCAGGCCCAGCAGGTCCGTCAATCTTCGTTCGGCGCCGCCCCCGAAGTTGATCTCGAACTTGCTGCTCGAGCTGATGCGAGCGTCCGTTTCGAGGAACCTGGCGGAAGCCAGGGCCTTCGCGTCCCCGGTCGGAGAGAAATGGGCCAGGCCCAGGCCGAAAGTCAGAAAGGGACGCCAGACCTCGTCGGGAGGAGCGAAGTAGTAGAGGCCGTTCGCCACAAATTGATGCAACCTCATGTCGTACACGCGCTCCGGCTCGCCTGCCTGCAATTCAATGACGCGGAGATCGCTTCCCCCGAAACTATACGAGGCCTCTGCAGCCCACCGATCCGTCAGATCCACGGTGAAGCGCCCGCCGATCTTTCCGCTTGTCTTGTATTCCGTCTGAAACGCCTCGCCGCCGCTGACAAACGCACGGTCGCCGCCAAAGAACGAGAGTCCGCCAAAGGCGGTGATTCGTGGATTGGAATACTGCGCCATCAGGGGCGCGGCGCTCATTATTAGCAACGCCGCGGCCGAAAAAATTTTGGTCATCACCCCTCCTCGATGTTTGAAACAGTCGATCCAACGTACCCGACCGAAATGACGAATCAGGTCCTTCGACTCCTGCAACGGAATTTACATTTGCGCCGGCGGCTGTGAGCGTGATAGTTCTGAATCTGATCCCATGTTGTTCCTCCAGCGTCTGGCCAACGCACGCTTGATTACCGACGGGCTGTTCGACCTCGTGCGGCCGGAAGCTCGATACTCACGGCCGATCCCAGAGCGCCATCGCATTATCTTCTATCTCGGTCATCTCGAGACGTTCGACTGGAACCTGATCTGCCGCGATCGCGGCATGGACTCCTTTAACGCGGAGTTCGACCGCCTTTTCGCGTTCGGCATCGATCCGACTGACGGCGCCTTGCCCGACGATCAGCCGGGCGACTGGCCGGCTGAGAGTGACATTCGGCAATACAACCGGCGTGTGCGCGATGCGGTGGACCGCTGCGTTCGGGAACTGCGGTCGGACGAGGACCGCCTGAGATTCCACGTTGCTATCGAACACCGCCTGATGCATGCCGAAACGCTTGCATACATGCTCCACTGGCTGCCGGCGCGCGACAAGAGCGCAGGGTCCGTCGGGGCAGGAACGGCCCATCCGCCTCCGGCGCGGCGATCGATCGAGATCCCGGCAGGTGAAGTTACACTGGGACTCGATGCTGACGGAGACCCCTCCTTCGGATGGGACAACGAATACAAAGCCCACACTGTCCGCGTTCCCGCCTTTTCCATCGATGTGTTCAGCGTTACAAACCACGAATATCTGAAGTTCCTTGAGGCCGGCGGCTATCAGACGCAGGAATTTTGGAGCGACTCCGGCTGGAATTGGATCTCGTCATCGAACATCGGGCATCCGCGATTTTGGCGCCGTCGCGACGGCGAATGGTTCTATCGCACGATGTTTGGAGAAATTCCGCTGCCGCTCGCCTGGCCGGTGTACGTGAGCCATGCAGAGGCCGAGGCGTATGCCCGCTGGGCCGGCAAATCATTGCCGACGGAAGCGCAGTTTCATCGCGCCGCCTATGGCTCTCCCGACGAGGCCGAACGGCTGTACCCGTGGGGTTCAACGCCGCCCGACGCCAGCCGGGGCAACTTCAACTTCACTTCGTGGGCCCCCGCCGCTGTCGACGCTTATCCCGGCGGCGCCAGCGCATTCGGCGTCGCCGAGCTTGTCGGCAACGGTTACGAATGGACGTCGACGCTTTTCAAGCCGTTCCCGGGCTTCAAGCCGTTTCCTTTCTATCCCGGATACTCTGCGAATTTTTTCGACGGAAATCACTACGTCATGAAGGGAGGGTCGCCGAGGACTGCCGCTGTCCTGTTGCGCCGTTCGTTCCGCAACTGGTTCCAGCCTCTGTACCCATACGTCTATGCGAAATTTCGATGCGTCGAAAACTGAATTCTGCTTGCCGGAGACTCCAACCATCCGGCCGCCGGGCGAGCCGGCGTCGCTGGACGAGTTTGCCGCCGACGTTCGATCCGGGCTGTCCAAGTCCGGACAAAAGGAACTCTATTCAAAATATCTCTACGACGATCTCGGAAGCGCTCTCTTTGAAGCGATCACGCTTCTGCCGGAATATGGGCTGACGCGGGCCGACGAAAGGCTGCTTGAAAAGCACGCCGCCGATCTCGCGCCGATGTTGGAGCGACCGTGCGTCGTCGTCGAGCTTGGCAGCGGCTCGAGCGCGAAAGCCCGTTGGATCCTCGCGCTTCTCGCCGCTTCCGGCGGCGTCACATACTGCCCCATCGATATTTCCGAATCCGCGCTGCGCCGTTGCGAGCGCGAGCTGTCCGTCATCCCGTCTCTGCGGATCGCTCCCTTTCAGCGGTCGTACATCGACGGATTGCGCGAGGCGTCCCGACAGCGAAAACCCGGCGACTCCCTGCTGGTCCTGTTCCTCGGAAGCACGATCGGGAACTTCGAGCCGACGGCCGCGGAGGAATTTCTAAAGAGGGTTCGGCGCGCACTGGCGCCCGGAGACGTCTTGTATCTCAGCACCGACCTCGAGAAGTCCGTGGACCGCATGATCGCAGCGTACGACGACGCTATTGGCGTCACCGCGGCATTCAATCTGAATCTCCTGTTGCGCATCAATCGGGAGCTTGGAGGGAACTTCGTTCTCTCGCGGTTCAGGCACGAAGCGCGCTACGAACGCGACGAGCGGCGCATCGAAATGCATCTGCGGTCGCTGACAAGTCAGCGCGTCAAGATCGGCGAGGACCTCCTCGTCGACTTCCACCGCGGCGAGACAATTTGGACCGAAAGCAGCTACAAGTTTCGGATCGAAGACGTTCTTGCTCTCGCGCGCCGAACCGGATTCCGCTGCGAACGCCAGTGGGTGGACGAAGAGTGGCCGTTCGCGCAGAGTGTGCTGCGGGCCGCGTAGCAAATTCGCAATTCGCAATCCGCAATTCGCAATCCGCCTAGGGCGCCCGCCACAACAGCTTCCCGTCTTTATCGAACAGCACCAGTGAGGACGCGGGTTCACGCTCCACTTGCCCTCCGGCCGATGCAACTCTGGATGCGACGAGGTTTGTGCTTCCGGCGACGGCGCGGACTCGGCCCGTGGCGTCGTAGAGATTCAGGCTTGGCCCGAGGTTCCCGACTTGAATGTCGGTGCGCAGCTTGCCGTCCCGGTCGAACAGCAGCAGAAAGACCGATCCGGCCCGGTCCGTCGTCAGTGCAGCCCGCTGAACGCCGCGATCATCCACGAGACTGATGTGCCGGGCGCGAATCGCTTCTTCTATCGGCTGACGAATGTTCAGGGGTTCGCGGATCAAAAGTTGGTCCTGTCCGACCAGTGGAAAGGCGACCCAAAGGATCCCAGCAAGAATCGCAATCCAGCGTTCCCGGCGGCATCGTGCTTCGAGTCGTTCGAGTCGCGCGATGAGGCGTTGCTCCACGGCGGTCATAGCGGCGTCCTCCCGATGAGCCCGTCACCGGGCTGCGCGGTCATAGACCGCGCCTACAGGACATCGTCGCAAAACTGTAGGCGCGGTCTATGACCGCGCAGAGCCGGATAACGGACACGAATTCACTGCCGCAATTATCGAAAGGGAGGCCGGACGAGGCAAGCCGTCCGTGGCCCTCGTCCGGGTTGGTGAGACTAAACCGTCCTTGGCGACCATGAACTATGCACACGGCCCGCCAATCGTTTATTTGTCCGGAAACCAGCAACTTGTCTGGACCACCAGGCTCGGGATTGACGCGATTTGTCGGGTTGAGTGACGTTTTCAAGCAGTTGCGATTAGAATGGCGTCCCAATGCCGAAACGGGCGGCCAAAACCAAACGCGTTCCTTCGCAGCTTCCAGACTCTCCTTTCAGCTTGAAAGACGAAACCGTCGAGCGATGGATCAAGACAGGAGAGCAGCCTGGACTGCTGGAAGATTATTTCGGGCGGCAGAATTATCAGGAGCTGCGCGAGCTTTCGCTGGAGGCCGCCGCGCGAAGGCGCGGCGGCCCGCGCGTGCTGATCCTTCCGGGAATCATGGGATCGACGCTGGGACGGCCCGGCGCCGTTTTCGATGACGTCATCTGGATTGATCCGATCGACATCGCGCGCGGCAATATCGAGCAGTTGCGGCTGAACGGCGGCGCGCCGAAGATCGAAGCGCTCGGCGTCGTGCTTCTGGCCTATCTGCGGCTCAAGCTGAAGCTCACGATAGCAGGCTTCGACGCGGATTTCTTTCCGTTCGATTGGAGACGAAGCATCGATCATCTCGCGACTGCCTTGGCGCGCCGTCTGGAAGTGGAAGCAGCGCCCGAGATTCATCTCGTCGCTCACAGCATGGGCGGGCTTGTAGCTCGCGCCGCGATCGCAAAAGGCGCTCCGAAAGTCGTCCGGCTGATCATGTTGGGGACGCCGAACTTTGGATCGTTTGTCCCGATTCAGGCGTTGCGCGGAACCTATCCGATCGTTCGAAAGGTGGCTGCCGTCGATCTGACCAATACCGCCGAAGAACTGGCGGAGCGCGTTTTCGCGACCTTTCCGAGTCTTTATCAAATGATGCCGTCGCCCGCGAAGTTCGACGCGGTTCGATTGTCCGAGATCGATTCCTGGCCGAAGTCCGGGCCACGGCCTCTTACGTCTCTTTTGAAGGAAGTTGGGGGCGTTTCCCTGAAACTCGCAACGCCGCAACAACGGAATCCCTTCTTCATGATTGCAGGCGTCCGGCAGGAGACGCTCGTCGGCGTCCGCGCGAATCACGATGAATTTCAGTACGAGTTTTCCAAGGACGGCGACGGCACAGTGCCGCTGAGCCTCGCCGAACTGCCGGGCGCCACGACGTTCTACGTCGAGGAATCGCACGGCAGCCTGCCGAACAACGGCCCGGTCGCCGCGGCCGTTGCGGAGATTCTGAATACCGGCAAAACATCCGTACTGACCGCCCAACGGCCGGCGCCGTCGCGCGACGGACGCCGCGTTGTCACGGAGAGAGAGCTTCGCGCGCTCGAGGCCGAGGCGCCGCGTCCGCGAATCCTGAGTCAACGGGAGAAACGACGCCTGCTGGAAGAGGTGGCGTCGCCGGACGCGAAGGCCCGGGAAATGCCGGTCACGGCCCTGCCGCCCTCAGCGCCCGCGGCGGGACCGGTCGGACAGCAAACGTTCGACCGCGTCGTCATTGGCCGCCGCCTGCAACATCGCCTGGATCTGAAACTGGTGTGCGGCAGCATCACGGACGTCGACGCCCGCGCCTACGTGCTCGGATTCTTCCGGGACGTCACGCCGAGCGGCGCCGCCCGCGACATCGACGCGCGGCTTGACGGCGCGATTACTGAATTCACGACGCGCCGCATGTTTTCAGGCCATGTCGGCGAGATCTTCATGATGCCTGCCGGGCGTCACGCGATTCGCACGGACACGATTGTATTCGCAGGCCTCGGCCTGTTCGACGCTTTTGACCGTGAGGTCCAGCAGCTTGTGTCTGAAAACGTCGTCCGCACGCTGGTGCGCACGCGCGTGGAAGAATTCGCGACAGTGTTCCTTGGCGGCGGCTCCGGAAGGAGCCCGGCGTCCTCGCTGCAAAGCATGATCGAAGGGTTTCTGCGCGGCCTTAGGGACGCCGACTCCGGACAGCGCTTCCGCAGCATTATTCTGTGCGAGATCGACCGGGGCAGGTATGACGCGATGCGCGCTGAACTCTACCGATTGCTGGGAACGAGCCTCTTCGAAGACTTCGAAATAACTCTGGACGAAGAAGCGATCCCGCCCGCCGAGGCCGCGCCTGCAGTTCGCGCGGGGGCGCGCCGCCGCGATCCGGTCTACCTGCTGGTGCGCCAGGAGGGCGAAGAAGAGGGCGACATGCTCTTGCGCACGTCGTTGCTGACAGCAGGCGAGAAAGCCGCCGTCGTTTCAGAATCCTGTTCGGTCAGCCCGGCGGGCCTGGACCGGCATCTCGCCAAGCTTCAATCGTCACGGCTCACGATGGAGTCGATGGCGGCTTTCGGCGCCGAGTTGGGAAAGCTCGTCGTTCCGGCAGACATTCGCGCGCTGCTTTACACGATGAGGGACCGCCATCTCGTGGTGGTCCACGATGCGCCGGCCTCACGCATCCCTTGGGAAACGTTGTCCATCGAATCCAGGGATGGCGGAAGCGCGTGGTCGCCCGCAGCGGAAGCCGGCATGAGCCGAAGGTACACGGCCGACAATCTGTCGATTGCGAAGTGGCTGGAGCAGCGGCGGCGCGACAAGACGCTCCAGGTGCTGCTGGTGGTCAACCCGACCGAAGATTTGCCGGGAGCAGAGGCGGAAGGGCGGCGCATCCTGGAGCTGGTCCAGAGCCATCCATCGGTTTCCGTTAACGCCGTGCGCGGCGCCGACGCGACCAAGAACGCGTTGAGCCAGTTCTTCCGGTCCGGAGACTACGACGTCGTGCACTACGCCGGTCATGCGTTTTTCAATCCTGCAAGGCCGTCGGAAAGCGGAATGATTTGCGCGGGGCGTCAGGTGCTGAGCGGACGCGATCTGGCGGGCGTCGGAAACCTGCCAAGCCTGGTCTTCTTCAACGCGTGCGAAGCGGCCCGGGTGCGTAAGGCGTCGCCGATGCGCAGCCGCGTGGAGCGCAGCGTCGGAATGGCGGAAGCGTTCCTGCGCGGCGGCGTCGCCAACTATGTTGGAACGTATTGGCCGGTGGGCGATGAGGCCGCGTCCGTTTTCGCCAACGCGTTCTACACCGGGCTGCTCCAGGGCGCCACGATCGGCGACGCGTTGCTGGCGGGCCGCCGGAAAGTCGCTGCAATCCAGTCGATCGATTGGGCGGATTACGTGCACTATGGCGACTACGAATTCGCCCTAAAGGAAAACTTTTGACGCCGACTGGCGCGTCAGCCCACGATGTTCGTCAACAGATCGTCTTCGATCGGCTCGGGCTCAAGGTCTTCCATCTCGCCCTCGTTTCCGTTTGCGATCTGACGCATACGCTTCTCGAACTCGTACATGCTCTCGGGTCTCAGAAACCAGGAGCGTCCGTCCATCGACGACATCACGAGTTCCTCGCCGTTCACAACAATCTTCTTCGTCAGCTTCTGCATATTCTTCCCCTTCTCTGCCGCCGTAACTCGGCGCTGCCCGTTCTTGCATATGGGGCGCCGAAGGAGATTCCGGATCAGGGTCGTTCCGCTAAACGTCAGAAATGGCGCGGTTCTGCGGCCATGCATCGGGCGGACCCCCGGGCGGAGCGCCGGGGTTTTCCGTTGACAAAAATGTCAGCGAAATTGACGGAAAACGTCGAAAACCCGACACAGAATTCGGTTTTTCTTCCGCCTGTCCCCGTTCCATAATCGGCGCGAATTTTCGAGGCCGAGGACGGCCCCTCCGGCGCAACCGCGCCGGGGCGTTCCCTCCCGGCGCGCCTGCGCCGGGTGTTCAAGGATGAATATGACCAGTCTTGCTCTATTGCTCGCCTGCTGCCTGAACGTTCCCCCCACGGCGCCTGCAGAGATGCCTCTGGACCCCGACGTCGTGCGTGAAGCCGTGATGCAAGCGTTCCTGGGCGCCTTCCCGGGCGCCAAAGTCGAACTGACCAGCGTAGAAGTTCCCGACTTGCAGATGGCCGCAGAGACCGTGCTCGTCGAAGGGGCGCTGCCGCAGCGCATCGATCCGCGGCGCCCTATCCCGGTCCGGCTCGACATTCGCAGTAAGAACGAATCGCGCATCGTGTATGTGCAGGCGCTGGCGCGGATCGAAGTGGCGCAGCCGGTGCTGCGCGTTTCGGTCCCGGCGAATTCGCCGATCCGTCCGGAACAGGTGGAGTGGAAACTGGCGCCGTTGGAAGACGACGCCGAAACGCCCCTGTCATTCTCGGTTTTTCAGGGGATGTTGACGAAGCGGGAACTGCAGCCGGGCCAAATACTGCGCAGGGATCTTCTGTACGCGCCCCGGTCGCGCGCAATCGTCAAGATCTGGCGCGAACCCGATCTTTCCGCGGGCGGCGAAATGGAAGCCGCACTGTAAACGTGGCGCCCATCCCCCGCCCCGCGCTGTGCGCCCGTACGGCGCCTCCGTGCAGTTCGACCAATTCGCGTACGATGGACAGTCCAAGGCCTAAGCCCAGTTTTCGCGCCTTGCGGCGGCTTTCCTGGCGGAATCTATCGAAAACGAACGGAAGAAAATGGGGCTCGATGCCCTGCCCGGTGTCGGAGACGGCGCATTCCACACACTCTCCTTTTCGCGCGATTCGCAACGAAACCGTTCCGCCGGGCGGCGTGAACTTCACGGCGTTGCTCAAAAGGTTCATGAGAATCTGGCGGACGCGGCGAGGATCCGCGTGGAGTGGAGGAACGGCCTCAGAAATGTCTGTCGAGACGCGCAACTTTTTGTCTTCGGCAGCCTGCTGAACCGCCGCAAGCGCGTCGCGAGCCACTTCCTGGATTCGCATCGCGGTGTACTCGAGGCGCAGCTTTCCCGCGTGGATTCTCGATACGTCCAGCAAATCCTCAATCAGGTAGTTCAGAGCCCTGACGTTCCGGACGATCGCATCCACGGCCTGCGTCTGTTTGTCGGCGTCAAGACGCCGGCTGCTTAATGCAACAGACCAACCGAGAATGGGGGCCAACGGATTCCTCAGTTCGTGCGCCAGCATGGCCAGAAACTCTTCCTTAAAACGGCTGGACTGTTCGGCCTCGCGCCGCGCGGCCTGAGCTTCGTCATAGGCGCGCGCACGAGCAAAAGCAGCGGCGGAGGCGGATGCTACGAATGCGGCTTCGCTTCGGCCGCCGCCCGGCGAATTTCCCCTGTTGGGGAAGACAAGCGCGAGGACTCCAAACGCCCTGCCCTTCGCCGTCAGAGGCAGGAGCGCAAAACTGCCGGCGCCGCGCGAATGCCGCCAGAACCGCGGCTGACAGCTCTCAAAGACGCGGACGGCGCGTGCGTTTCGGACGAACTCCGGCGCGGCGTTGCGGATTGAAACGCGTTTGGAGCGCCACTGCGCCGCCATCTCGAGTCTTCCCTTACGTTCGAAGAAAACGCCGCCCGCGGCGGCGCCCATCACGCGCCGGCAATATGCAGCGCACGTCTTCAAGACGGAATCGACGGTGGAAGCGCCGTTCAACTGCGCGGTGAACTCGCTGCGGATGTCCTGAGCGGCGCGGCCGGCTTCGGATGAAGCGCTGGAGTCCTTGCGGATAACGGCGAAGAAACCCTCCTCTTTGTCGGCGCCATGGCGGCTGCAAACGCAAATCTCAACAGGCGCGTGCATGCCGCCCTTCGTCAATGTCGCGCGCATGGCGTTCGGCCGGCGGCTATTCCGACACTGCTGGAGCAGCCTTCGCAACCGTGCGGCGTCGGATTCCGCGACGCAGTCGGTAACAGGGCTGCCGAGAACTCTGGAAGCAGCGTGATCCAGAAGTCTCGCGCATTCAGCATTCATACGCACGATTACGCCCTTGCGATCGAGTTCCACGTAGGGAATCGGCGCGTGGTCGTAAAGGGCCTGATACCTCCTCCAGGAGTCCACGAAGGCGCGCGCCCTTTCCGTAAGTGAGGAGATTGCTGCATCCAGTGGAAGGGTCCGTCTCTCTCCATTCGGCTTGCTGGGCTTCGGATCTCCGAGAACGCTGCGCACATCGGAGATCAGACGATCCGCGTCGGCCAACAGGAGACTGAAGTCGGTCATCAGCAGGCCGACAGGGTAAATCAGATTCTCGCCGTTCGGTCCGGCGGGACCCGGAGTGGCGTGGGCGTCGTCAGCAGGATTGTTTCTTGCCATAGCGCTCCTGGGTACGCAACGATCCTTGGCTATATCCGGTAGGCGGCCGCCTTCCCGCTGTCTAGAAGAAGCCTGGCGTCCAGCTGACTGAACAGGTGAATGAGCCCGGCGATGAGCGCGGTCCATCCCGTCTGATGACTGGCGCCAAGACCGGCGCCGCTGTCGCCGTGGAAGTATTCGTAGAAGCAGATGTAGTCGCGCCAGTGCGGATCGTTCTGAAACTTGCTGGCGCTGCCGTAGACGGGGCGTCTGCCGTCCCGCTGGGGAATGAAAATGCGTGAAAGCCGCCGGACGATTTCCTGGCCCACCTCAAACAGATTCATGAATTGATTCGATCCCGTCGGACATTCGATTCGAAAGGAATCGCCGTAGTACATGTAAAAATTAAGCAGCGCGCGAATGATCATCACGTTGACCGGGAACCACACCGGCCCGCGCCAGTTGGCGTTTCCGCCAAACAGCGCGCTGTCGGACTCGCCGGGAACGTAGGCGACGCGATATTCGTCTCCATGGAATGAAAACGTGTAGGGCTGCTCGGCGTGGAATCGCGACAGGGACCGGACTCCGAACGGGCTGAGGAACTCATTCTCATCCAGCAGGCGCCGCAGAATGCGACGCAGCCGCGTTTGATCGACAAGACCCAGAATGCCCCTGTCGGCGACGCCGAAGTTTCCAGGCCCTGTCGGGTGCATCGCCGACGCCAGATGAGGCGACTGCTTGAAGCGGCGGCGGAGGTGCATCATCAGCAACGGGGAGCGTTCGCGCTGCAATTTCTCCACAACCGTCGTCGCGCACAGCGGAATGAGACCGTCGAGCGACCGGACCTTGAGTCGGGTCGTCGTGCCGTCGGGCCACCGAAGGCGATCGTAGTAGAAGCCGTCTTCCTCGTCCCACAGCCCTTCGCCATTGACGCCGTTTACAGTGCACGCCATCCACATCATGTGTTCGTGAAACTTCACGGCCAGCTCTTGATAGCTGGGATCCAACGACGCCAGCTCGACTGCAATTTCCAGCATGTTTTGACAAAACAGCGCGCACCAGGCGACGCCGTCCGTCTCTTCGATGTATCCGCCCGTCGGCAGCGGACGGCTGCGGTCGAAAACGCTGGTGCTGTCCACGCCGAGGAAGCCTCCTTCGAACACGTTTCTGCCGTAGCGATCGCGCCGGTTCGCCCACCACGTGAAATTCAACATGAGATTGCGGAAGACGCGTTTCAAAAAGCCAACGTCGCCCTCGCCAGCCAGAAATTTCTCTCTGTTGTAAATAAAGAGAGCCGCCCAGGCGTGCACGGGAGGCATGACGGCGTTGAGATCCGCTTCACAAGCGGGTATCTGTCCGTTGGGATTCAGGTACGTCGGGCCCAGCAACAGTTCGATCTGCTTTTTGGCGAATTGAGGATCAATCCAGCACAGGGCCAGCGCGTTGAACGGAAGGTCCCAAGAGGAATACCAGGGATATTCCCATTTGTCGGCCATCGCAATGATGTCGCCGTTGAGCATGTGAGACCAGTCTTCATATTTGGGACGCCCGATCCACGACGCGCCCGGCTCGCATCGATGCTGCTTCACCCATTCGCTGACGTCGAAATAGTAGTACTGCTTATTCCATAGAAGGCCGGCCAGCGCCTGCCGGATCAGGCGGTGGGCCTCGGTGCGTCCCCGGCCCGTCGTGAGCGATTCGTAAAATTCGTCGGCCTCGTGGGCTCTTGCGCTCATGATGGCGTCGAAGGACTCGCCGAAAGGAAGGCCGCCGCGCTCGACCAGATCTTCCGGGTTGAAATGCGTCAAACGCAGACGCACCTGCGCGGAGTCGCCGTTCTCGACGCTCATTCGGTACAGCGCGCAGGATTTGGTCCCGGACCGGCTCGGGTTGACCGCGTCCTTCCGTCCGTGAATCACGTAATCGTGAAAAGCGTCCTTGACCCATCGGGACCGGTTGGGAATATGAAACAACCGCTCACTGTTGGTTTCGTTTTCCGTAAAGAGCAGCTCGGGCTCGCCGTCGCAATACAGGTGAAACGTTCCCAGATTCCAGTGCGTGGCCGCCATCCCCCGGCACGCCCCAATCTCGAGATGCGCAACAGCAGGCTTGATGCTTTCTGCAGACCAAGCCCACGTGTTGCGAAACCATAAGGTCGGCAGCACGTAGAGAGGCGCCGCCGCCGGCCCGCGATTGTGCGCCGTAATCCGAATCAGAATGTCTTCGGGCGTCGATTTCGCGTATTCAATGAAGATGTCGAAGTACCGGTCCTCATCGAATGCGCCGGCGTCCAACAGTTCATACTCCGGTTCGTGACGCGTGCGCTGGCGGTTGGTTGTGACCAGAAGCTCGTAGGGGAAGGCCTCCTGCGGGTATTTATAGAGATACTTCATGTACGAGTGCGTCGGCGTGTTGTCGAGGTAGAAGTAATACTCTTTGACGTCTTCGCCGTGATTCCCTTCGCGATTCGAGAGCCCGAAGAGACGCTCTTTGAGAATCGCGTCCTTTCCGTTCCAGAATGCAACGGCAAAACAGAGCTGCTGATTGTCGTCCGAGATGCCGGCGATGCCGTCTTCGCCCATTCGATAGGCGCGGGAGCGCGAATGATCATGAGGAAAATAGTCCCACGCGTCATCGGCCGAGCCGAAATCCTCTCTCACAGTTCCCCATTGCCTCTCGCTCAGATACGGCCCCCACTTCTTCCAGGGCGTGACGTTCTCATCCGCCGACTTCAGACGGCTGAGCTCCGCTATCTCGCGCATTCAGCCTCCTTGTCGCCGTTCCAATGTACCTGCACGGAAAATCCCTTCCCATCCGGACAAATGCGAGGCCGGGCCTGTTTTTTTTCGGTCGATGCGATGTTAAAGCGGATTAAAGGAGAATTTTCGCGATGCCCTCCAGCAGCGCGTTGACGGATACGACGAAGAGTACGACCGGAATGAAAGGCGCCAAGGCGACGATAATCAATTCGCGCACGGCGGCGAACTCAATGGGAAGATAGGAGACCGCGTGGACGTTCGAAACGACCTGATACAAATCCGTCGCAGACGAAAAGTCCTCCGATGCAAGAATGTCGGGACCTGCGCCGGCGCCCGGTTTCAGCCACTTTGCTTCGAACTGTCTCCCCAGTGCGAGACCCAACGCGCCGTATTGGAATGTCCCGTCCTCTTTGAGGCGGCGCAGAACAGGCGCAAACGCTGCGAACGGCGCCGTAAACAGAACGATAATGAGAGCCACAACGAACGGAATGACGAACCAGTGGTCTGAGAGCTGCGTTCCATGCCGCAATTGGTTCGCAACCCCTCCCGCAACTGCCGCCGCAAGCGCGAAGCACAGCGGCCAGTATCCGCGCAGCGCGGTATTTAGGAATTTCAGTCCTCCCGCGCCGTCCGGGTGCGCCGCGATCAGTTGCAGAGGCAGTCTGCTCACAAGGAACATCAAGTGACCCCATAAAAGCTGCCGCCACACCCAACTCAAGAACAGCAGAACGAACAAAGGCAGACTGACAAGAACGTGCCACTGTCCAGCGAGAGACCAGCCGCCCGGCGATCCTTGCAGCATTTGCCATCTCGGCAGTATCGAGGGATGCAGCAATAGAGTCAGTCCCCACACCAAAGCGTACGCGCACACGACAGCGCCGATCTCGGCCAACGGCGAATTGAGGATTCTCATGGTGGACGCCGCGCAGTTTTCGAAACGGCCGCGGTCGCGCGGCGAGACGATGCCGGACTCGGTGAAATGATGGAGAATCCACGCGAGTCTTGGAAAACACGCCGACTCCGCAAAGACAAATAAGGGCGCTGCAATCAGGAATCGCGCATGAGCGCCGAAATCCCCAAGGAACTCCCCCAACGTTCCTTCAACCCACGTCAGGAGCGCCAGCGGAAGCCATCCTGCCAACACAACGACTGCTGCTCGAAGCGCAACTCGCGGATTCCCCGGCTTGACCAGCCTCAGCCGGCGCTCCAGCATCTTCGGAGGTCCGCCCTCGAAGACGTGGTCGCTGCCGGCGTCCAGAGGAATGACGGCTCTACGCGTGATGGAAGGACCTCCGGTTGGATAGGATCGATGAGAATTGAGAATTGATTAGTGATTAATCAATTCTCAATTCTCATCCGGGTTTCCGGCCTTTTCTAAATCTAATAGCCGCGTCATCCCGGCGTAACCCCGGATAACTACGCGCCAAAGCTTCGTTTTTACCCGGGGCTTTAAAGCGCTTACTTCCCTGCGAGGCCTTCGATGAGCTCGACCTCGTTTCCGAGGACGTCAATAATGATGGCGGTCTTCATGCCGTCGGCGTTGGTTGAGACGGGCTTGGAGATTTTCACGCCGTCGCTTTCGATCTTCCTGACGAAGGCGTCGATGCCTTTAACTTCCAGAGCGAAGCGGTCGAGAACCGTGCCTTTGTTGGACGTAGGCGCGGGCGGCGCGGCGCCGCCTCGGCCACGGCCTCCCGCGGCCGTGAAGTCGACGGAGATCCACTTGTCGGGCGTCGTCAAAAGCGCGCTCGGAACCGCGCCGTTGCGGCGCGCGTCCTCGGTCGCTCCAAATGTCTTGATGTACCAGGCGCGTGCGTTCAGCCCATCCTGCTGGTTGGCGACAAAGTAGTGAATGTGGTGCGCCGCAGGCGCGTCGGGGCCGGCAGGGTCATCGATGAATTCCAGGCGCACGGCGTTCGGCAAATCGACGAACTGCGCCTTAGGCGCCGTCTGAATCCCAGACGCCGTGAGTTTCGCGCGAACGGGCTCCAGGTCTTTCGCCCAAATTCCGAGATGATTCACCAGCGGGTTTCCCGCAGCCGCTTCACCTTTGCTAAGAACGATGAAGACGCCTGGGATCTTCAGCATCTCCGTCTTTCCGACCATCACCGGTTTTGCGCCGAAAATCTCCACCCAGATTTTCTTGTGAGCGGCGACGTCGGGAACCGTGTAGTAGACGGCGCCCAGCGAAACGCCGGCAGGAGTCGGCGCAGCCAGTTGGGCCCACACAGGCAAGGCCGAAATAACGAGCAATGACAGACCACAGACAACCGCGACGCATTCCCTTTTCATGAGTCCCTTCTCCTTGACTTGGGCTATCCCCACTTAAGAGACATCAGCTCACGGCGTCAACTGTTTTTTGTCTCATTGCAATCGCGCAAGACGCGGAGCGCAAGCAAGTGCAACGATTCGTCAAGCAGGTCATCTTCAGCCCGCCCCGTGGCGGCGACAAGTGCAGCCAAGCGTTGGCGCCAACCCGTCAACTGGTCGCGCTCAAACTGATTGTCGGCTTGCATCGGAAAGTTGTGGATCTTCCGCCGTTTTCCGGCCTTCTGCACCGACTCGCGGCGAATGCGGCGCGAGCTCGCCAATTGATTGCAGATCTGCTGGACCTGTTGCCGAGGCTGAATGCCCGTTATGTGCGATATGTCGTCGTCGTCCAATCCTTCCGGATGTCCCTGGATCAACTCGAAGATCTCTTCTTTGTTCGTCATGGAACAAACTATACCCCAGAATTGAGCAATTGAACTGCTTTAGAAGTCGATCCGCCTTCTTATCGGGCGTTTCGTTGCCCCTTGACAGACGCCAATTGGATTCTAAAATAATTTCAAAAAAACTTCCTTTTGGAGCGCCTTCATCGAACTTGGACAGGAGGAAGGTTCCGTGAAAACGATGTTCGTACTTTTGATTTTGATCGTTTTGGCCTTTCCGACGCCGCCGGCAGGCGCGCAAGCAAATTCGGGAGTCGATGCACTGGTTGGGACCTGGTCGGGAGGTTGGACTCCCGCCGGCAAGGTGCGCGACTCGGTCACTGTGGAATTCAAGAAGGACGCTGGCGGCAAGTTGACGGGACGATTTCTGACTCCCTTTCCGGTGGACTTCAGCAGCGCTTCATTCAATTCCAAGACTCGCGTTCTCGAGGCGCAAGCCGTCGACGAGAAGTCCGGAAGACAGCTCAAGCTCAACGGTAAGGTCGAAGGCACAGAGCTGAATGGGACGTTGGTCTCGAATGATTTGAGCGGAGAAGTGCTCCTCATCAAGTGGACGTACGTGCCACGGATTGGCGGTTTGTAAGGAGGGTATCGTTGTGAAAAAGACAATTGCCATGCTGGTCGTGTTGTGTTTTTCGCAAGTCAGTGCTTCCTTGTTGGGTCAATCCGCGCCCGCCACGCCGGTTGCAGCGCAGGATTTTTCCTGGAGCGCCGAACTGGTCGCTTTGGACGAGGCCGGGAAGACGATCACGATTCGATCACGCGCGGTTCCCCCCGCTACAACCGAAATCGAAAAAATGAAAGCGGGGGACAAGATTTTGCTGGTCTGGTCCGGATCCGACCGGTATGCCGACGCCGTGCGGTCTGTACAGGCGGCTGCTGCAAAGCCGGAGCCGCGTTTCACATTCCCCGTGGAGTACGTGTCTTACGACGCCGGCCGCCAGTACGTGACGTTTAAAGTCCCCATTCCCGCAAACTCCATCGAGAGACTGAAGTCGATCAAACCCGGCGAATGGGTCACGGCGACGTCGCCGCACGGCGCGTCCAGCGCGACGCAGCCGATAACGGCGATCCGGCACTATAACGACCCGCCGCCGGGGAAATAGCGAGCGAAGCTACGGCGCCGGGAAAACCGCGATTCGGTCGCCGCGAAAGGAGCCGACCCAGATTTCTTTACCGACCTGAATCGCGACCGTGCCGTTGCTGAAGGAGGCGCTGTTGGGGCGCCGGATGATTTCGCGGACCTGAAGCGTGTTGGGATCGACCTTCACTACTACGGAAGCCTGCTGCGCGCCGGCGCCCAGGGATTGACCGGCGACGAAGAGCGATCCATCCGGCGCCCAGCGGACGTTGTCGGCGCGGAAACCCAGTTTTACCTCCTCTTTCTTCGGCGGCGTCTCGCCGCGCGACAACCTGAACAGGGATTGGCTTCCCCAGGCCGCCACATAAAGCCACCGTCCATCCTTCGAGACCTCCAGGCCGTTAGCGCCCGAGGCTTCGCTGCCGGGAATCATTTTCCATCCCGCGCCCGGACGCCACTCCCACAGTTCGCCGTTGTTTTCGCCCGCCATCAGCCTGCCGCGGGCGGTTGCCGCTTCAGCGCCGCGTTGAAGGAAGTTCGTGGCAAAGAAGCCGCCGTCCGGGAGACCCACGACCTCATTCAAGCCGATAGGATCCGGAGCGACGGCGCATCCAATCCAAGTGAGAGCAGGCGTCTTCCCAGTAGCATTGACTTCAAAAACCTCGACCGATTCTCGGGGACCGTGATGAACGGCAAATAACCGATGCACCGAATTCCGGCCTTCGAGAAGATAGAGACCGTGCGTCTGAAAGCTCTTCTTATCGGGCGGGCCCGGACAGGCGCTGTACGTCTTGGCGTCCTGCCGATCAACGGGCGCCGCGCCCGGATACGCTACAGTTGAAGTCTTGTCGCGAACGTGGATCAGGCGGATGCCGCCGCTTCCGGCATAGCTGGATGCGAACACCCATTCCCCGCCTGGCACAACGACCAGGTCCTCCGGCGCCTGCTGATTGCAGATGAACCGGACGTCGCCGTCGGGTTCACACGGCGCGGCCTGAGCGGCCAGCCCCGCAGGCAGAGCAAGGGCAGTTAACAATGCAAGCAGCGTGAACAGCGTGACTAACGTGACTTTCATGGAGGGGACTCCTTATCGGATCGAGATGAACGCTGTCTTATACACCGGGACGGGAATCGCGGCGAGGATTTTGGTGGTGGGTTGGATTAGGGCGTCATCGTATTCGAGAAATCCGGGAAGATGGGGGATTTGAAATTGGACGAATCCTGCACCTCAAATCCGAAATCTGAAATTTCAGACTGGACTGGCGCAGATCCAAAACAGCTGTCGCTCCGCCGAAACAGTCCAATCTGCAGTTTCAGATTTCGGATTTGAGGTGCAGGATTCGTCCAATTTCAAACTCCCCTTTCGCCCGCTTCCACCACTTGTACGGTATGCTTACCTGTTTATATGAAAGCCGGAATTATCGGCCTGCCGTCGGTGGGCAAGACGACGATCTTCAACGTCCTGACTCAGGGCAAGGCTGCCGCGCACGCCGGCGGACGCCGGCTTGAGCCCAACGTCGGCATCGTCAAGGTCCCCGATCCGCGCGTGGATTTCCTGGCGTCCAAGTTCAATCCGAAAAAAACCACGTACGCCACAGTTGAATTCGTCGACGTGCAGGGGCTTGTTCGCGGCAAGGGACAGGAGATGGCCCTGGCCCCTCTGCGAACGGTCGACGTTCTCATCCACGTCGTGCGCGTTTTTCGGGACGAATCCGTGCCGCATTCCGAGGGATCGATCGATCCGGAACGCGACAAGCGGAATCTCGATTACGAGCTCATGCTCGCCGACATGGCGTCCGTCGAAAAGCGCCTTGAGCGTCTCGAAAAGGATCTGAAGAAACTGAAGAGCCCGCCGCTCGAAAAGGAACTGGCCCTTCTCGAGCGGGCGAAAACATGGCTTGAATCGGGGAAGCCGCTCCGCGAACTGCAAACGAGCGAGGACGACAGGAGGCTTGTGAAAGGATTCGCTTTCTTATCGGAGAAGCCGATGATCTACGTCGATAACATCGGCGAAGACCATCTCGAGCGTTTGAAGCAACCCGACATTGACGCCGGCCTGCCGCCCAACACTGCGCACACCACGATCTGCGGAAAACTTGAAGCCGAAATGGCGGAACTGCCTCCCGACGAACTCAAGAACTTCCTCGCCGATTACGGCCTCTCCGAGTCCGGGGCCGAACGCCTGATCCGCACGACCTATCGGCTGCTGGGACTCATTTCCTTTCTTACCGCCGGAGAAGAAGAGTGCCGAGCGTGGACCATTGTGCGCGGAACTAATGCTCAACACGCCGCCGGCGTTATTCACACGGATCTGCAGGAACACTTCATCCGCGCCGAGGTGTGTTCATTCGAAGATTTCGCAAAACATGGAAGCTTTCAGAGCCTCAAGGAGAAAGGGCTGCTGCGGTTGGAAGGCAAGGAGTATGTGGTGAGGGATGGGGATGTCTTGACGATTCGACATTCGGGATGATTTGGATTTCGGATTGCGGATTGCGGATTTCGGATTGCGGATTGCGGATTTGGAGGGACGCATGACGAAAGACGAACTGGAACGGCGGACGAAGGCTTTTGCTGTGGATGCTATACGCTTTGCTGCCAAACTGCCGCAAACCAGGACGGCGCAATTGCTGGCAGGCCAATTTTTGAGAGCAGCGACCTCGATAGGCGCGAACTATCGAGAGGCAAATCGCGCGGAATCCCGGAAAGATTTTGTCCACAAAATCGCGATTGTTGAAAAAGAAGCCGCAGAAGCCCTCTACTGGATCGAAATCTTCCAAGCCGCGACGATCGGACCGCCTGCGGAACAAGTGCGCCTATATCGGGAATGCGACCAGATTGTCGCCATCTTCACTCGGATTGGAAGAACCGCCAAGTTGCGCGACGCCAAATCCGAAATCCGCAATCCGAAATCCGCAATCCCCGAATGACTCCCTTCACCGCCTCCACCGTGTTCGCTCTCGCCGCTGCGATCGCAAACATTCTCGGAGGGCTGATTGTCACCCGGCACAAGTGGGCGCGAAGCTCCTTGCGGTATTTCATTGCGCTTGGTTCCGGCTTCATGCTCGCAACGGTTTTCTTGGAAATGGTTCCTGAAAGCTTCCATCGTTCGGCGTCGGCGCCGGCGCTGATCCTGGCAGGGTACGCGATTGTGCACTTTTTCGAGCATGCGTTCGCGCCGCATCTCCATTTCGGGGAGGAGACGCATCATGATGAGATGAGCCGCATCGTCGGTCTATCTGCATTCGTGGGAATGCTGGTGCACACGTTCTTCGACGGCGTCGCGATCGGGGCCGGTTTTCTGATTTCCGACGGCGCGGGGTTTCTGATTTTTCTGGCCGTCTTCTTGCACAAGATTCCGGACGGATTCACGATCGCCTCCGTCGCTGTGAGTTCAGGCTACACTGCGGCTCACGCCATCGGCGCCGCCGCAATGCTGGGCATTGCGACGCTGATTGGCGTATTCGCAGTGCACGCAGCCGGCGACGGCGCGGTATACGCTCTACCGATAGCTGCGGGCTGCACGCTTTACGTCGCCGCCACGGATCTAATGCCTGAAGCCAACCGGGAAACCGGCGCCCGGATGGCGTTCATTGTGTTTGCGGGGATGGGATTGTTTCTGCTCGTGAGAATGGCCGCCGGCATTTGAGGAGACTCGAGCGGCGGCCATCGCGTCAGGATTCAGTCTCTTCTTGCTCTTCCGGTTTCAGCATTCCGGCCATGACTGGACGCGCGGACGTGCTTTCGCGCTCCGCTTCCTCCTGGCATTCGATGCACAGGGTGGCCCACGGCACCGCCATCAGGCGCTTCTCGTTTATATCTTCGCCGCAGCGCAGGCATTCTCCGTATTCACCGCGATCCATGCGCTTCAGCGCCTCCTGGATGGATTTCAGCCGCTGGAAATCGCTTTCGTGGAGATTGTAGAGCAGTTCCTTGTTGTGGCTGATCGTGGCGAGGTCGCCTTCGTCCTCCGTATTTTCGAGCTTGATCTCTTCCTCAGCCAGCCTGTTCCTGTTGATGGAACGAATCAGCTTTTGGTACTCCTCGAGCAACCGCTGCCGGAATTTCTGAACCTTCTTTTCGTCCATTTGAATCCTCTTTCAAGCGTCAACGACCCTTCGTGACCCTGTTCTTTAGCAGAATTACGATGCCAGTCTGTTTGACGATACATCTCCGAAAAATACTTAATGAGCGAGCAAAGGGCGTGCCAAAGCCGCGCACTCGCCGTGGAGGCCGGGTCGCTGAGATGGCGGAAACAGGGCCTGCCGGCTTCCTAAGTCACAGTATCGCTTGAGGAACGGGTAAAATTTGGCGTGACCAGATTAACGCGCTCGGACCTTTTTCCCTCGCCCCTCTGAACAGCCGTTCCCTCGCGAAACGTGCGGCCGGCCCGAACGCCGACGGGCTAACCCCCACAAAATCATAAAGTGAGCGGCCTTCCCCCGATTGGGCGCGCCGCGTCCCAAAGCCCCCGCAGCGTCCCTGTCCGGCCAAGGGGCCGAAATTGCAAAACCGGACGGCGAGGCCCCCGTTCAAGAGCGCGGGATTATAGCACCTTGTACACGATGAAACCACGCACGAGCGCAATCATTCAGGAGACGCTGACCGTGATTCTTGCTGGAGGCCAGGGCGAGCGTCTGTACCCGTTGACCAAGCATCGGGCCAAACCCGCCGTGCCATTTGGCGGAATCTATCGGATCATCGACTTCGCATTATCCAATTGCATTAATTCGCAGCTCAAACGAATCTGCGTCCTCACGCAATACAAGTCCGATTCGCTTGATCGCCATATTCGGCTGGGGTGGAACATCTTCCACTACGACCGAGGCGAATTCATTTCAACGATTCCGCCGCAGTTTCGCGCGTCCGAGAAGTGGTATCAGGGAACGGCCGACGCGGTTTATCAGAATATCTACACGATTGAGCGCGAGGATCCGGAATACGTGCTCATCCTGTGCGGAGACCACATCTACAAAATGGACTACAGCGAGCTGCTCGAGTTCCATGCCAGCACGGGCGCCGATGTGACGGTCTCTACGGTGGAAGTTCCCAGACGCGCCGCCTGCCATCTCGGGGTGTTGCAAATCGATTCGAACCGGCGAATCGTCGGATTTGAAGAGAAACCGCCTTGTCCGCGGGGAATGCCGTCGAATCCGGAGATGGTGCTCGCGTCCATGGGCATCTACGTCTTCAACACGAAGGTGTTGATACAGGCCCTCCTGGAAGACGCTGCGAAGGATACGAGCCACGATTTTGGGCGAAACATCATTCCCGACTTGATCGGCGACCGGAACGTCTATGCATTCAACTTTAACGACCTGAATCGAAAGCAGGCGACATACTGGCGGGATGTCGGCGCTCTGGACGCTTACTTCGACGCGAATATGGATCTGACAGCGGTGGACCCGCAGTTTAATCTCTATGACAAAGAGTGGCCTATCCGTACGTACGTGCGATCGTATCCGCCTGCGAAGATGGTGTTTGACTTGGAGCATGAAGGACGCGTCGGCGTAGCGGTCAATTCGATCATTTCTCAGGGAGCGATCATCAGCGGCGGAAGGGTGCGCAATTCCATCCTGTCGCCGGAAGTCCGCATCAACAGCTACTCCCAGGTAGAGGACTGCATCCTCATGCACGGCGTGGACGTGGGCCGGCGCGCGCGACTGAAGCGCGTGATCATCGACAAAAATGTCCGGATTCCTCCCGGCGTGGAAATCGGGTGGAACCTGGAGGAAGATCGCCGGCGGTTCACGGTCACGGATTCCGGAATCGTCGTTATCCCCCGCAACACGACGTTCGATTGAACATGGATTCCCCCTGATTCTGAGCATTCTGTATAGATTTTGAAATTGGACGATTCCTGCATCTGAAATCCGAAATCCGAAATCGCAAATTGGACGTTCGAGCCGTAACCATTTCAAAGTTCACTCTCGCCTTCGCCAACGGATTGGGGCAAGCAAGCAATTCGCAGTACGGTTCCCGGTATAATGCTCGCCCATGGTTGTCCTTCAACGTGCAGAACTCCGCAGGAATCGGGCGATTTATATCTTGGCGATTGTCCTTGCCGCGTCCGTGATCGCAATGGCCGTGACGCGCTATGCCGAAGCATCGGAGCCGTCGCGGATCGCTCTCGTCGCGCTGGCAATGACCGGAGTCGCCGCGCTGATTCTGTCGGTCATCCAGCTCTACGCGTTTCCGCGACGCAGCCACGTGCTCCTTGCGCATCGGGGCGCCGAAATGGTCATCGCCACGAATGCACTGCATGAAAGTTTCAAGCTGCGCTTCCTACGGGATGTTCTGGCCGACAGCATTTCCTCCTTCTCCGACGAGGAACGGGCGCGTTGGAAGTTCCTTGAGGAGGACGGCTATTACGCGGCCCTGCTTGTCCGCAACGCGAAGAAAGTTCTGGTCTTGCGTCTGTGTACGATGATTTTCGACGACGTCTTCGCTGTGGATGCAACCAATCGATGGGAGCACCATGATTCTTCGAACACCGCAGAACCCGCCTTTCCGAAAGGTGAAATGCCGCGGCTGAAAGCATGGTCGCCTTAATTTCAGCTTGACCTGAAAAGCCCCTCCAGGGTACTTTCTAGGCGGCTCGACGCCAACTAGGTCTTTTTAAGCAAGCCATACGTGGCGATTTAAGGCAACTTGCTCCACGTAAAAAACTGCTAAACAGTCCACAAGGGATTCCGAAAGCAAAAAGCCCCGTGCCGTTTGGCACGGGGCTTTTTGCTTTGAGAGTCGCAAGGAGAAGAACGGGAATGAGCTTTGTGAAAGGACTTCAGTGCCGGGAATGCGGACGCCCGTACCCGGCTGAGCTACAGGCGGGGTGTGAGGATTGCTTCGCCCCCCTCGAAGTGGATTACGACTATGAAGCTGCGGCGCGCGAACTCACTCGCCAGCGAATCGCTGCTCGCCCGGCCGCCATGTGGAGGTATCGTGAGCTGCTTCCCCTGGAATCCGAACCGGCCGTCGGCCTCGGGACCGGTTTCACCCCGCTGTTGCGGGCGGAGCGGCTGGGTCGTGCACTCGGTTTGAAGAATCTGTACCTCAAGAACGATAGCGCCTGCTTCCCAACTTTGTCCTTTAAGGATCGCGTGACTGCCGTTGCAGTCAACAAAGCCCTCGAATTCAGGCTTGAAGCAGTCGGATGCGCTTCAACGGGGAACCTCGCGAATTCTGTAGCCGCGAATGCCGCGGCGGCGGGGCTGCCTTCATACATATTGGTCCCGGAAAATCTGGAGCGGACGAAAATCACGGCGACGTCGATCTACGGTTCGCGGCTGATTGCGGTTCGCGGCAACTACGACGACGTCAACCGGCTGTGCAGCCAGATTGCCGACCGTCATCCCTGGGGATTCGTCAATGTGAATCTGCGGCCATACTACGCGGAAGGTTCGAAAACCGTCGCATTCGAGATCGCCGAGCAACTCGGATGGCAAGCCCCCGACGCCATTGTCGTTCCCATGGCCGGCGGCGCCCTGATCTCAAAAATTCACAAGGGTCTTTCCGAACTCCGCCGTATTGGCCTTCTGAAAGACGCTCCAACGACCCGGCTGTTTGGCGCCCAGGCCGCAGGCTGCAATCCGATTGTGTCCGCCGTTAAACGCGGCAGCACGGAAATCCGCCCTGTAAAACCGAACACGATCGCCAAATCTCTCTCCATTGGGAACCCGGCCGATGGATACTACGCGGCCGGATTCATCCTCCAAACGGGCGGCGGGGCTGAAGACGCCGCCGACCCGGAGATCTCAGCCGGCATCCAACTCCTGGCGGAAACCGAAGGAATTTATGCGGAAACAGCCGGCGGCGTCAGCATTGCCGTTACAAGAAAACTTGCCGCGCAAGGACTGATCGATCCGGACGGCGTCACGGTTGTGGTCGTCTCCGGAAACGGCTTGAAGACTCCCGACGCGGTGGAGTTGGCGGAACCGGAAGTTATCGATGCCAAGATTGACGCGTTTGAGCGACTCGTCAAAGGGGTGGCGTATGTCGCTTAAGGTCATCATCCCGGCGCCGCTCCGAAAGTACACCCAGGGGTCCGAAATCGTCGAAGTCCAGGCCTCGACGGTTCAGGAAGTGATCGAGCAGCTGGACAGCCGGTTTCCCGGAATTCGCGCGAGCGTGTGCGATGAGTCCGGCGGCCTGCGCCGTTTCATCAACATCTACGTGGATGGCGAAGACGTCCGGTTCCTGGAAAACCTCCGAACCGAGACCCGTGACGGCGCTGAAGTCGCGATCGTACCGGCGATATCCGGGGGATCCGGGGAATTTCGAAATTGGACGAATCCTGCATCTTAAATCCGAAATCTGAAAATGCAGATTGGACTTTTTCGGCGGAGGCGCCTATTCCGGATCTGCGCCAGTCCAGTCAGAAATCTCAGATTTCGGATTTAAGATGCAGGATTCGTCCGATTTCGAAATTCCCCGTTCGCCCGAGTCCAAGGTTGCGCCACGTTCCCTAATACTCGTTAAAGATCCTCTGAATCTGCCCGTAATCGGAAGTCTTCGTCAGCGCGAGCATCAACAGGATGCGCGCGTGAAGCGGAGTCAGCCGGTGGACAGCGACCATCAACGGTTCGTCGCGCGATGACGGCGACACTACCTGTTCTCCGGAGGGAAACGTCGTCGCCACGACAATGCCCTGCTTTTGCGCGCGCTCGTAAAATGTGCGCTCGCCGGGTGAGAAGCCGGTTGTCGCAACCACGACGCCTTTAACGTCGTCGTTCGTGGCGCCGCCATCTGCGCCTACGTAGGAATAGTGCACATCGACGCGCGGCAGGGACTTGATCGTCGTCACGTCGAACTCGGACTGCGCCGTATGCCGCCGGGTCGGCTGGTAGAAGAACTCGACTCCGTGCGTCGCCACCACTCCCAGGACGCCCATCTCCCCAACGTCAAACCCACCGTTCCGCGCATACTGTTTTTCCGTATCCCGCGCTGACAAGATGCGCTCATCCATGACCACGAGCGCTCCCTTGCCTCGCGCCTGCGGCGACGCCGCAACGCGGATGGCGGCAAGCAGGTTGAGCGGCCCGTCGGGACTGATGCCCGTGGCCGGCCGTTGAGCGCCGACGACCACAACTGGGCGGGACGACCTGACCGTCAAGTGCAGGAAGAACGCGGTCTCTTCCAACCGCGACGTCCCGTGCGTCACAACGATGCCTGCCAGATCCGCGCGCTCATGAAACAGCGTGTTGATGCGTTTCGCAAGCCGCAGCCAGTGGTCGGGAGTCAGGCTTGTGCTAGGAAGATTCGTGAATTGCTCTGTCTCAACCCGGGCATATTTCCAGACTTCCGGAACCGACGCGACCACCTCGCCGACATCTTTCCGGATGTCATACCCTCCTTGCGTCCCTGGCTCCGGCTGTTCGCCGGCGATCGTACCGCCTGTCGCTAACACTAAGATTTTAGGAAGGTCGGATTGGGCTTCCGCAACAGCTTGGCTCGTCAACAGGATCACGCCGAGAGCGCTGACGAGCCGCAGAGTTCTCAGCATAGGCGTCCTCGGCCCCTGCAATTCAATTGCCTAAATCCCATCCGAAAACCAGTCTTCATCCTCCTCATCCCCCGTCTTAAGACCGCTCCAGAATCTTTCCAGCACGGCGCCGACCGCCCCGCCGACCACATACCATTGGAGAGTTCCGACGAGATACGCAATCGTCAGCGTCGCGGGCAGCAGCCACACGGCCTCCAACCCAAAGCGCGCCAGCAGCGTGGACAGCCCGAAAATCACAGCCATCGGCGCCGGATCAAAGATCGTCAGCAAGCGCGTAAACGCCGAGCGGTCGAACAGAAACGCTCCGTAGCTTAAACCGAGGGCGGCCAACTCCTGATTGGCTTTGTAGTCGAAATACGAAAAGATCAGGAACCCCGTCAGAAGCAGGACGTGGGCCGCCGCAGACGCCGCCGCTACGCGCTTCCAGAACGCACGCTCATTGATGCGGAATATATTGAACCAGGTCAGCAGGTGATAGAGCCCGAAGACCAATAGAACAGGCAATGACAGGCCGATGAACGCCTTTAGCATGGAAATCTGCGTAATCTGCGGCTTACCCGAAACATATTAGGCAATCCAAAGTATCAAACTGGAACGTAAGATCTAAAAACTCAGGTTTCGAGATGCAGGAATCGTTCAATATGAAATTGCTTCGCAGGCCCTTCATCGCAGCACTGGCGCTCACAGCCGCCATTCTGACGGCCCCCACTCCGGCGTGCGCACACGAATCCTCGGCCAGCTACGCCAAGCTTTCCGTGGACGGCGCCGGCGTGCGCGCTCAATGGACATTCAACGTAGCCGATTTTCATCAGAAGGCGCTGCCGGACCACAACCAGGACGGCTGGTTGAGCGAAGAGGAGTTGCAGCCGTTCCTGCAGGAGCTGTTCAAGGACGTCCTTGCGAACTACCGCATCGAGGGCCCTGACGCTCCAACCGCGGTTCAGTCCGAAGGATATGAGATCGCGTCCGAAAGCGTCGTCCGGCTGAACGCGGTTTACACATTCCCTTTTCAGGTTACGCGCCTGCGGATCGCATCTTCGCTCGAAAAACTCACGCAGCCGAATCATCGTCATCTTGTGGCCGTCCGCGATGCACAGGGGAATGCCTGGGAAGCAGTAGTCGACGGGTCCAGACCGGCCGTGGACCTGGATCTGACAAGACCGTCGATGCTGAAGACAGCGGGACGTTTTCTCGTGCTTGGCGTCGAGCACATCGTCACCGGCTACGATCATCTGGCTTTTCTGGCGGGACTGTTGCTCGCGACGCCGACGCTGAAAGCCCTGGTGAAGGTGGTGACGTCCTTTACAGCCGCACACAGCATTACGCTGGCGCTCGCTACGTTCAACATCGTCGCGCTCCCGTCGCGCTTCATCGAGAGCCTGATCGCGTTGAGCATCGCCTATGTGGCGATCGAGAATTTCGCGGGCCGGACGCTGGCGCCCCGCTGGGGCGTCACATTTCTGTTTGGTCTCGTACACGGCTTTGGGTTCTCGAACGTGCTTCGTGAAATGGAGCTCTCGCGAAGCAGTCTTGCGACGTCTCTGTTTTCATTTAATTTCGGCGTCGAGCTTGGACAGCTTGCATTCGTCGCTCTGGTGTTTCCGGTCCTGTATCTCGTGACGTCGTCGCGGTGGAAAGAACAGGCGCTCTCGACGGCGTCACTGGCCATCATGGCGCTGGGATTCTATTGGTTTGTGGAGCGGGCGCTGGCGCCGTGAGTTATGAGTTATGAGTTTTGAGTTGTGAGTTATGAGTTATGAGTTATGAGTTATGAGTTGGCCTTAGATGTGAGATGTCAAATGGCTTGTTGTGCGATGTCTAATTGAGTTGGTGCAACTACCCAATGACCCAATGACCCAATGACCCAATGGGCCATTTGCCAGCGCTCATTCGGTCAGTGGGTCATCAAAAAAAGTACATTACACATCGCACAACAAACCCTTTGACAGCTCACATCTAGGGGGCCAACTCATAACTTCACGCCTGTCACGACGACCGAACGTATTTGTTGAACCAGTCTACTGTGCGCTGCCAGGCAAGTTTCGCCGCGGCTTCGTTGTAGCGAGGCGGGGTGGCGTCGTTGTTGAAGCCGTGACCGGCGCCGGGATAGACATAGCCTTCGAAGGTGATCTTGTTTTCTTTCAGCGCGGCTTCATAGGTGGGCCATGAAGCCACCAGTCCCTTGTCGGTCTCGCCGTGGTGGACCAATATTGCGGCTTTGATTTTCGGGACATCAGCCGCCGGCGCCGGCTGACCGTAGTATGGAACTGCCGCCGCCAGATCCGCGCCGAGCCGCACGGCCAGCCGGTTGGCGACGCCCCCGCCGTAGCAGAACCCGGTGACGCCGATCCTGCCGGTGCAATCGGGCCGCGCCTTCAACCAAAGCGCGGAAGCGACCATGTCCTCAAACATCTTGGCGCCGTCGACCTGCCGGAAAAGCTGTCCGCCCTTGTCGTCATCGCCGGGATAGCCGCCCACGGAGGTCAACCCGTCCGGAGCAAATGCCATGAAGTTTGCGATGCCGAGACGCCGCGCCACATCTTCGATATGCGGATTCAAACCGCGATTCTCATGTACGACCAGGATTCCGGGCAGCCTGCCCGTCGCATTCGCCGGCCGAACGAGGTAGCCTCGGATGCTTCCGTTCCCCTGCGGCGACGGCACGGTTGCATATTCGGTCTTGAGGCGTTTGTCGTCTTTGGGGACCTGCTGGCCAAGCGCGTAGTTCGGCATCAACGCTTCTACAATCGCGGTTGCCGTTAGTCCGCCCACTGCAAATTTCTTGGCGCCTTCGAAAAAGTCGCGCCGGCTGATCTCGCCGTGGATATAGAGGTTATAGAGTTCTATCGCCTCCTTCGGCAATTCGAGCGCTCTCTTTGGTTCCATGCGAGTAACTCCTTGATGGGTGTTCTCAATTTTTACGTGAACCAGGGTAATTTCCGCCGGAAGAATACCACTCGCAGGTTTTCCACGTCTACGAAGGTCATATGGGCGATATGGGTCAGTTTGAAAATCTGATCCAGGAGGGGAGTTAAAGTCAGGGTGACTCGGCGGGTGTCAAATGTGAGATGGCTGTTGTGCGATGTGTAATGTAGTTAGCTGAAGGACCAACTGACCCAATTGTAGAACCGTCAAAAGATTGGGTCAGCCGGTCAGTTCGCCAAGTTCATTACACATCGCACAACAGCTATCTCACATTTAACAACTCTTGGAGCCGGACAGCAGGCCGCTAGCGTCCGTCGACGGCCGCCGCCGCCACCCAATCCGATTGCTTGAGAAACCCAGCGAGTTCGGCTTTGTCCTTGTCGTCGGGCAGAGCCTCCGCTAAGTGGGCTGCATACGCGTCCGGCGGCATCAGCTCGCCCGCAGTGCTGTACGGCTTTCCGGCGTGCTCTCCGATGGATCTGTTGAAGCGAGGGTCGGGAAGCGTTAAACGCGCGCCGTTTTCGGGAATCAGCCGGTTGAGCGCCTCGATCAGACCGCGGACTTCGTGGAGATAGTGCTCGCGCGACAATTCGTTGAGCCTGTCTTTGTCCGCTGGAGCGGAGGCGGAACGCTCGTCGTAGCGGCCTTTCAAGCCCCAAACATAGAACCAGTAGGCCGACGACGAGTTGTCGACGCCGAACAAATCCAGTGCGACCGAAAACCATTTGTTAATGTATTTCTGAATGATCCTGACCGGAATCTTCCCTGCCTTCAGCACGCGCGTGAGCCCGCTGTGCCCCGTGAGCAGATGGTACGATTCTTCCTGCAGCATCGGAATCATGCTTGCAGCCAGCGGCTTGAATCCGGAGTGACGGAGCATGGTGAGCTGGAACTTGCCGTCGCGATCCACAAACTCCGTGTAGCAGTAAAAGTCCAACCAGTCCTGGATGTCCTGATTGAAGGCGCCCAACAGCCGGCTGTTTTCGAATGCCCGCCGTTCCAAAAGTTTTTGGGCTTCGAGTTTTCCGGATGAGCCGAAATACTTCACGAGGAGATAACTCATCTGTACGCCGTGCCGCATTTCCTCCCGCATGATGCGCAGCGCCGACTGCAAATCGTGTTCGCTCGGCGCCGTGTGAAGGAGACTGCGCTGCTGCTCGACAGAGGCGAACTCCGTGTCGCCCTGATAGGTAATCAGGTGCAGCAGCGCGTCGCGAACGCGCTGGTCCGGAATCTGCAGCGCGGTTTCCCATTTGGGCCTCCCCGCGTAGTCTCCGAACTCGATGACGTCGGAGGCCACCGCGCCGAACTTCGCCTCGAACGCGTATCCCTCGAATTGTGCTGCGTCCAGACCGATGTCCTTCTGCCATTGCCGGAAATAGTCGGTCCAGTCGTCAAATGTGCTGATCCTTACCACGGGCGTTCCCCACTTACTTCCCTTGAAACCTAGCGACTCTCTTTTCCTGATAGGCCTGCAATCCCTCGGCTGCATCGGCGGTGGCGAAGGCCTGCGCCAGCAGCTCCCGCTCCAGCGCCAACGCGTCGTGCAGGCTGACTTCCATCCCTGTCTGAATCGCTCGTTTGATCAGGCCGACGGCCCGGCTCGGCTTGTTGGGCGCGACGAACTGCCGGGCATAGTCCAATACCTGCTCGAAGAAATCTTCGCCCTCGAAAATATCGTTGATCAGGCCGAATTCGAGCGCTTCCTCGAATGCAATCATGCGGCCGGTCGCCGCCAGATCTATCGCCCGCGCCTTGCCGACGAGGCGCGGCAGGCGCTGCGTGCCGCCCATGCCGGGGATGACGCCCAGATTGACTTCGGCCAGCCCCATGCGGCCCGCGTCTTTCCTGGCAATTCGAAGATCGCACGCCATCGCGATCTCGAGCCCCCCTCCGACGCAGTGACCATTGATCGCCGCGATGACGAGCTTGGGCGAATTCTCCAGGCGCTGCAGCGTCTCCTGCCCGTATAGCGCAAACATGTTCCGGAATTCCGTTGTCTCGCGCGACAGCATTGGGATGTCCGCGCCGGCCGAGAAAAACTTCTCGCCGGCCCCGCGGATGACCATCACTTGAACGCCGGCGTCGAAGCGCGCTTGAAGAATCGCCTGATCGAGTTCTTTGAGACTCTCCAGCGTGTAGGCGTTTGCAGGCGGGTTGTTGAGTTCAATGACGGCGACGCCGGAATCGGAGATGTAGTTAACGAGGGCCATACCTATTTGAGATTTCGGATTTCGGATTTCGGATTTCGGATTTAAGATGCAGGAATCGTCCAATTTCAAATTCCTCCCGCGCCTCATGATTCGCCAAGTCTGTCGGCCCCTCCGACTAGAGGGGATGCTTTCTCGCAATCACGACCGACTTCGTCTCCATGTAGTAGTCCAGCGCCTCCGACCCATGTTCTTTGCCGAGCCCGCTTTGTTTCACTCCTCCAAAAGGCAGTTCATCGAAGATGATCGGCGGCGAATTCACCCATGTGTATCCGGCTTCGAGGCGCTCGGCGGCCTCGTTGGCCCGATCCAGATCCCGCGTCCATACTGACGAGCCGAGCCCATAGATGGAGTCGTTCGCCTTCGCAATGGCTTCATCAAGACTTGTAACGCGAACGATTGGGAGCGCCGGGCCGAACGTCTCCTCCGTGAGAACGCGCGAATTTTGGTCCACGTCGGCGAGCAGCGTCGGCAGATAAAAGAACCCTTTCTCAAAGCCGTCTCCCGCCGGCCGGCGGCCTCCCGACAGGAGCGTCGCGCCGCGTTGGATGGCGTCTGCGATCTGGCTTTCGATCTCAGACCGGCCGCTCTCGCTGTGCATCGGGCCGATCACGACGCCGGAATCGAGGCCGTTGCCGACGCGCAGTTTTTGCACCTTGGAGACAAGCTTCGAAACGAACTCGTCATAGATGCTTTCAAACACGTACAAGCGTTTGACGGCGAGGCAGGCCTGCCCGCAGTTAAAGAAGCGTCCGACGGAGGCCGCGCTCACGGCCTCATCAATGTCCGCGTCGTCGCAGACGATCATTGGGTCGCTGCCGCCGAGCTCGAGCGTGACGCGCTTCACGCTTTCCGCCGCCATCTGCATCACGCGCTTTCCGGTCGCCGTTGAGCCCGTGAAGCCGACCTTGCGAACTCGGGGATCCTTCAGCAATCCTTCGCCGACGACATTTCCCGGCCCCGTAACGACGTTCAACACGCCGGCGGGAAGCCCTGCTTCCGAAAACAGGCGTACGGCCTGGATATCCGTAAGCGGCGTCGTAGCCGCCGGCTTGACAACCATCGTGTTGCCGGTCGCCAGTGCAGGTCCGATCTTGTTGCCGAGCAGGGACAGCGGAAAGTTCCACGGAACGATCGCGCCGCAGACGCCAATAGGACGCTTCAAGATCATTCCATAACGCCGCTCGTCAAGATCGGGAACCGCGCCCCCGCGTATTGTTTTTGCAAGGCCGGCGCAATGTTCGATGGTATGAACGAAGCGCCGGATCTCGGCGGTTGCTTCACGGAGCGGCTTGCCCTGCTCGAGCGTTAACAGTCGCGCCAGGTCTTTTTCGCGCTCCGCAACGCGCCGGGCACCGGCATAGAGAATCTCAGCGCGGCGCGACGGCGGCGTCGCGGACCAGTTCCGGAGGGCGGATTCAGCGCAGTCGATGGCGCGAGCCACGTCGGCCGGGCCGGCTTGGGGCACGCGGTCGATGACCTCGCCCGTTGCAGGATTGCGGATCTCGACGAATTCCTTGCCGGCGGCGTCACAGGATTCACCGGCAATGATCATTTGCGCCACATGTCGCTCCCTTCGGGAATTTGGGGACAGAGACCAAATTCCTGCGTGACGCACACGTCACGTTTCACAACTGCTCACGCAGGAATTTGGTCTCTGTCCCCAAATTCCCCTCATCCCGTCGCAACCACAACGCCTTTCGTCTCTAAATAGTATTCCAGCGCTTCAGGTCCATGTTCGCGACCGACGCCGCTGTGTTTAACTCCTCCGAACGGCATCTCGTCGTAACCGATGTGCAGCGAATTGATCCACACATTCCCGGCCTGCAGACGCTCCGCTGCGCGGCGCGCCTTCGCCAGATCGCGCGTCCAGACCGAGGATCCGAGGCCATACACGGAGTCGTTCGCTCGCGCGATGCCTTCGTCCAGATCTCGCACTTTGAAGACCGGCAGCACGGGACCAAAAGTCTCTTCGCGGACGGCGCGCGCATCCTCTGGAACATCCGAAAGAACCGTCGGCAAATAGAAGAATCCTTTCTGCAGTTCCGGCGCTTCCGGCCGCGTTCCGCCAATCAGCACCTTGGCGCCGCGCTGCACCGCGTCGGCGACCTGCGCTTCGATTTCATCGCGCTGCTGCCGCGTGTGCATGGGGCCGAGCCGAGTGTTTTTGTCCAAGCCGTTTCCCACGGTCAGGCGCTGGACCTTGCCCAAAAGCTTTTGCACAAAATCGTCATAGATGCTCTCGACAAGATAAAGACGCTTGACGGCAAGACACGCCTGGCCGCAGTTGTAGAACCGACCGACCGATGCAGCCGTCAGCGCCTTGTCGATATCCGCGTCTTCGCACACAATCATCGGGTCGCTGCCGCCCAGCTCGAGCGTGACGCGCTTCATGTCCGCGCCCGCAATCTCCATAACGCGCTTTCCTGTCTTGGTCTCTCCTGTAAAAGCGATGCGGCGCACTTTCGGATTTCGGAGGAGCTCCTCGCCCACGACCGCGCCGCGCCCTGTTACGACGTTCAAGACGCCTTTGGGAAGCCCCGCCTGATTGAGCAATTCCACGATCCGGAGCGTCGCCAGCGGAGTGGTTGAAGCCGGCTTGACAACGACGGTGCAGCCGGCGGCAAGGGCCGGACCAACCTTGGTTCCCATGAGCGTGATAGGAAAATTCCACGGCACGATTGCTCCGCTGACGCCGACCGGCTGTTTCAGGACCATGCCATACATCTTGTTATCGGGCAGCGGGACGTACGCGCCCCGGATTTTGGAAGCCAGGCCCGCATAGAAGTTCATGCCGTGAAGAAAATGTTCGATCTCGCGTTGAGAGTCGCCCAGCGGCTTGCCCTGTTCTTTAGTCAGCGTCGCCGCAAGATCCGAGATTTCCCGTTTCACCAGTTCGATCCCTTTCAGAATCAACTGCGCGCGAGACTCGGCGGACGTTTCCGCCCACGACGGGAACGCCGCGGCGGCGGCGTCAATCGCCGCGCGCGCGTCGGATTCGGCTCCCTGCGGCGCCGCATCGACGACGTCGCCGGTTGCAGGATTTACGACGTCGTAGGTCTGGCCGGAAGCCGAACCTGTCAGTTCGCCGGAGATGAACATTTTGGCCATGTATTTCCTCCAATTGTTCACTATATTGCGCGTGCGACGTTTGGCTCAAGGCGGATGCGGCTCATATATAATGCCTCTCATTTTGACTTCGGTTTCAACGAGAAAAATAGCAAATGACACGAACGCCTCCCGTTTCGACAAAACCCGGCGCCGCCGTTCCTCCCACACTTCGAACAGATTACAAGATCTGGCAGGTGATCGCGGCGTCGGCGGTGGGCACGATGATCGAATGGTACGACTTCTACATCTTCGGCAGCCTGGCCACCGTGATTTCGCCTTTGTTTTACCCGCCTGGAAACGACACGCTCGCGCTGATCGCCTATCTTTCGACGTTCGCCGTGGGTTTCGTCGTCCGGCCGTTCGGAGCGCTCTTCTTCGGCCGCATCGGCGATCTTGTCGGGAGAAAGTATGCGTTTCTCATCACCCTGCTGATCATGGGCGGCGCCACGGCCGTGATCGGAGTTCTGCCGACATACGCCACGATTGGCCTCGCGGCGCCGGTGATCCTCCTGCTGATCCGCGTCCTGCAAGGTCTGGCGCTCGGAGGCGAGTACGGCGGGGCGACGGTGTACGTCGCGGAACACGTGCCGGACGGGAAACGCGGCTTCTACACCAGCTTCATTCAGATCACTGCAACGCTTGGGTTCTTCGCATCGCTGGCCGTGATCCTCATCGTACAAAGCGCGATGAGCCCGGAAGAGCTCAGCGCGTGGGGCTGGCGCATCCCCTTCCTGATTTCGATTTTCCTGGTACTGATCTCGCTCTACATCCGGCTGCGCATGAAGGAATCGCCGATTTTTCAGTACATCAAAAGCGCCGGCATGACCTCTGCGCGGCCGCTCAAAGAAGCGTTTACGCGATGGGAGAATCTCAAGCGCGTCCTGATTTCGTTGTTCGGCGCCACGGCGGGGCAGGGCGTGGTCTGGTATACCGGCCAGTTCTATGCGCTGTTCTACCTTCAGACGGTCCTCAAGGTAAACGGAATGTCCGCAAACTACATCGTCGCAACGGCGCTGCTTATCGGAATGCCCTTTTTCGTGTTCTTCGGCGCACTGTCGGATCGCATCGGACGCAAGAAGATCATGATGGCCGGCTGTCTTGCTGCGGCCGTCTTCTACATCCCGATCTACCAGGCTATGCAGCAGGCGGCCGGCTCGGAGGTCGTCACGACGGTGTCGCAGCGAAACCCTGTGACCGGGGCGATTGAGCTCACGCCGCTTACGAACGACAGCGGCAGCCTCCAGCCCGCTCGCGAGGTCCTGCCGTTTAGAGACTTCGGTAGTTTCATCGCGGATCCGGCGGCTCAGAAGCTGATTTTGTTGGTGCTGATCCAGGTGATCTTCGTCACCATGGTGTATGGGCCGATCGCGGCGTATCTGGTGGAAGCGTTTCCGGCTAAGATTCGATATACGGCGCTATCGCTGCCCTATCACATCGGGAACGGAGTTTTTGGGGGATTGCTTCCGGTGATCGGCTTGTTCGTGGTGGCGCGCACGGGAAACATCTATGCCGGTCTGTACTACCCCATCGCCGTCGCCGCGGTGACGTTTGTCGCAGGCTCGCTGCTGCTTCGGGAAACGCATCATGTGAAGATCTGGAAGGAACTGGAAAAATGAGCGGCTAATGACGCCGCTAGTAACGCCAATGACGCGAAGAGGCGCGGTCACAACGGTAACACTGCTCGCTATTGTCATCGGCGCCTCAACTCTGTCCGCACAATTCTTCGGGCGCCGCGGTTTCATCATCAACAACGACCCGCCGCCGACTGAATTCATCATTGCGCGCTGGAAATACACGAACAATGGGGACATTGACGGCATTGGCTGGTCCCACGACTATCCGCAAGCCGAGCAGCACATCGCACAGATCATTTCGGAGGCTACGGCCGTCAACATCGAACGCATGTCCTACCGCGTCGTGGAACTGGATGACCCGGAGATTTTTGAGTATCCGTTCACGTACTTGTCCGAGCCCGGAGAGATGGATCTCACCGAGCCGGAAGTCGTCAACTTCCGCGAATACATAGACCGCGGCGGCTTCATCATGGTCGACGATTTCGACGGCCAGTGGGCGCTGGAGAATCTGCGGCGGAACTTGCGGCGGGTGTTTCCGGACCGCGAAATGTTTCGCGTTACGATCGACCACGAGATTTTTCACATCTTCTACGACATCGACGCGCTGAACGTGATTTCGCCGTACGCCGTGCCGGGAGAAGCCACATTTTACGGCGTCGCGAACAAAAACGGCGACCTCGCCATGATCATCTGCTTCAACAACGACGTCGCCACGTTTTGGGGCTGGATCGATCAGGCCCGGTATCAATTGAAACCGTCGATCGAATCGCTGCGGCTGGGAATCAATTTTGCGCTATATGCGTTGACGCACTGAGGCCACGGCATAAGAGGGGATTTTTCTCAAATGTGAGCTGTCAAATGGCTTGTTGTGCGATGTTTAATGCAGTTGGTGCATTGGTGCATCTACCCAATGACCCAACGGGCCATTTGCCAGGACTCATTTGGTCAGTGGGTCATCCAAAAAAGTACATTAAACATCGCACAACAAGCCATTTGACAGCTCACATTTGGGAAATCCTTTAAAACGCAAGGTGGTCCTATAGAATATCGGCATGCGACATCCCGCGCGAACGATCTGCCTCGGCCTCACGGTCCTGATGCTTGGCGGGGCTCTCTACAGCCAGCGATTCCGCGGCTTCGGCTTCTTCGAACAGAACGATCCGCCGCCGACGGAGTTTATCTTCGCGCGGCTCCACTACGGAGCAGGGCGAGGAGGCGGCGGGTGGAGTCACGACTATCCCGACGCTGAAGAGCACATCAATCAGATCGTGTCGGAAGCGACGGCGCTGAACGTCGAGCGCATGTCCTACCGCGTTGTAGAACTCAGCAGTCCCGAGCTGTTCACCTACCCGTTCGCGTACATCTCGGAACCCGGGGAAATGGATTTGACTGAAGAGGAGATTCTAAATCTTCGCGAATACGTCAACCGCGGCGGATTCGTGATGGTGGATGACTTCGACGGGCCGTATGCGCTGGAGAACCTGCGAGAGAATCTCCGGCGCGTGTTTCCCGACCGCGACATCTTCCGGCTGACCATCGATCACGAAATCTTTCATACGTTCTACGACATCGATTCGCACCAGATCATGTCGCCTTACAACGTCGGCGCAGACGCCGTGTTTTACGGTTACCCGGACGGGCGCGGCGGCTTGGCGATGATCATCTGCCACAACAACGACGTTGGAGATTTCTGGGAATGGATCGACCGGCCCGAATACCCCCTGAAGCCGTCGGCGGAAGCGCTTCGCCTAGGGATCAATTTCTTCATCTATGCCATGACCCACTGAGACCGGCGCCTCCGCTGCAGCCGGCGTGGAAAAGAGCGTATACAGATTGACATTGCCGAGGGCCGCGGTAATGGAGTCGCCGACGCGCGGGTTTCGCGACTTCATGTCGTCCAGAAAGCGGCGGATCTCTTTCCTCACGCTCTCTTTTTCACTGCACACGCAGGCGATCGGAAGAAAGCCTTGAACCCGCGCGTACTCGGTGGACAGCTGTTCCGGAACGTAGACGAGAGGACGAATCAGCCGCAGATCGCCTTTACGCGACTGCGCAACAGGCGGAAGCGATGCGATCCTTCCATTGAAGAGCACGTTGCGGAACAACGACTCCGCGCAGTCATCCGCCGTATGGCCAAGCGCAAGAACAGTACATCCCAATTCCGAGGCGATCTGATAGAGGTGATAGCGGCGATGGCGGCTGCACACGTCGCATCCGTGGGGAACGCCGTCGGCGATCAGCCTTAAGGTCGCCGTATCCTGGCGAAGTATCCACGGCGCGCCCAGCGCGCGGATCTTCTCGCCGAGCGCTTCGATCGGAAGCTTGAACTTCCCTTGCTGGATCGTGACAGCAATGATCTCGTATGGAAACGGCGCGCGTTTTCGATACGCCGTCAAGGCATGAAGCAGCGACAGGCTGTCCTTGCCGCCGGAAACGCCCACTGCAATCCGGTCGCCCGGCCGCAGCATGGAAAACCGGCCCATCGCGCGGCCGAAGAGGTCGAGAAGCTTTTGTTCAATGGTCATAGTCGACGCCCGTCACCTTCCCCCACAAGCTTCCCTTATGCAACCGCACGCGCACGTCCGACCCCACATCAACATCCTCCGCGCTGCGCACGACGCGGCCGTCCGGCGTGAGGCATACCGAATACCCGCGCTCGAGCACGGACAAGGGGCTCAACGCTTCCAGCGTGTGCGCGATGCGCGCAAACGCCTGATGCGACCTTTTCAGCGCCTGCTGGACGCCGTTCTCGAGGCGGTGCATGCAGACTTCAATCCGATGCGCGCGGGCCCGCACCAGAGCGCCCGAACGGCCAACCTGCTCAAGGCGGAATGTCAGGTCATCGGTGCGCTGGGTCAGACGGCGCAGTTGCGCTTCGGCGACGACGAAGCCGCGGCTGCCGACCTTCGACGCCAGGAAATGTTTCAACGCGCTCAGGCGGTATCTCATCGCGCTCTGAAGACGATTCTCCATCTGATGGACGCGCTGCGTAAGCTGATCCTTGGACTGAGTCACAATCTCCGCAGCGGCGCTGGGAGTGGGCGCGCGCAAATCCGCAACGAAATCGCAGATCGTGAAGTCCACTTCGTGTCCGACGGCGGAGATTACGGGCTTCTTCGATCGCACGATGGCGCGCGCGACGCGCTCTTCGTTGAAGGGCCACAGGTCCTCCATCGAACCGCCGCCGCGCGCTACGACGATCACGTCCACGTCCGAATAACGGCTGAGGTAGTCAATGCCGTCCATCACCTGAAGCGACGCGCCGGCGCCCTGGACCTCGGCAGGATAAATGAGCACATCGACGGCGTTGTGGCGGCGTTTCAGAACCGTGAGGAAGTCCCGCAGCGCGGCGCTGCCGGGCGACGTCACGATTCCGACCTTCGACGGCAGCGCCGGAATCGGGCGCTTGCGTTCGGGCCGGAACAGCCCTTCCCTTTCGAGCTTCTCTTTTAACTGCTGGAAGGCGAGCTGCAGCGCCCCCAACCCTGCGGGCTCCAGCACCTCGACGATCAGTTGGTACTCCCCGCGGGCTTCGTACGTTGTCAGCCGGCCGCGCGCGCGAAACACTTTGCCGTTCTCCGGCCGGAACCGCAGAAGCCTTGCGGCGTTCCGGAAGCATACGGACGCAAGCTGCGCGTGATTGTCTTTCAACGTGAAATAGAGATGCCCCGCCGCGGAGCTCTTGAAGTTGGAGATCTCGCCTTCGACCCAGATGTCGATGAACCGGCGTTCGAGGAGATCGCGGACTTCAGCGGTGAGCTCGGAGACCGTGTAGATCTTGCGTTGGAAGTCGGGAAGCTTCACGAGGGAGGAGAATATAGCCGCAGATTACGCGGATGGGCATTGGAAATCATCGGCGTAATCTGCGGCTGAACCTTTCAATATCACGCTACAGTTATTTCCTTCGTCAGATACACATCCTGAATCGCATTCAACAGCGCAGCGCCCTCCGCCATCGGCCGCTGGAACGCCTTACGCCCGGAAATCAGGCCCGTACCGCCGGCGCGCTTGTTGATGACGGCCGTCTTCACCGCTTCCTTCAGATCGCTTTCGCCTGCGGATTCGCCGCCGGAATTGATCAGGCCGGCGCGGCCCATGTAGCAGTTGGCGACCTGGTAGCGCGTCAGGTCGATGGGATGGTTCGTCGTCAGGTCGGAGTAGACCTTCTTGTGCGTCTTGCCGAAGTTCAGCGCGGTGTAGCCGCCGTTGTTCGCCGGCTGTTTCTGCTTCACGACGTCCGCCTCGATAGTCACGCCCAAATGGTTGGCCTGCCCCGTCAGATCTGCGGAGAGGTGATAATCCGCGTCCTTGGTCTTGAAGGCGGAGTTGCGGAGGTAGCACCACAGCACCGTGTACATTCCAAGATCGTGGGCCTGATGGAACATCTCGGTCACTTCCTGTATCTGCCGCTTCGATTCTTCGGACCCGAAGTAGATCGTGGCGCCCACGCCCGTGCACCCCATGTCGAAAGCCTGTTTGATGTTGGCAAAAAGAATCTGGTCGTACGAATTCGGGTACGACAGGAATTCGTTGTGATTGAACTTGAGCAGAAACGGAATCTTGTGGGCGTATTTGCGCGCGACGGCGCCCAGCACGCCCAGCGTCGATGCAACCGCGTTGCACCCACCCTCGATCGCGAGCTTTACGATGTTCTCCGGATCGAAGTAAATCGGATTGGGCGCGAAGGAAGCTCCACCCGAGTGTTCCACCCCCTGGTCGACCGGCAGGATGGAAACGTAGCCGGTTCCGGCCAGGCGTCCGGAATTGAAAAGCTGCCGCAGGCTGACGAGCGCGCGCACAGGACGGTCCGATGGCGCCAGAACCCGATCGATGAAATCCGGCCCCGGCAGGTGCAGATTCTCTTTGGGAATCGTCTTGCACTGATGTGATAGCAGCGGATCCGCGTCCGCCCCCAGGATTTCACGAATCTTCCCGATCATGGCTCCTCCTCATAACTCATAACTCCTAACTCATAACTCAAAACTCAAACTCATCTCCGTGTCAGCAGCGAGAGAATCAGCGTCAAAATGATGCTGATGAGAATGGACGTCCCGAGCGGGAAGTAGAAGCTGAAGTTGTCGCGCTGGTAGTGGAAGTCCAGAGGCAGACGGCCCAAGCGGAACGGCAGTCGCGGACCCAGCGCGAGCAGGACCCCGAGAATCAGGATCACGACGCCCATCACAATGAGCAACCGCCCGAGTTGTTCCATGCTTAAACAATATCGAGCTGGCTGAAAAAATACGAGATTTCAAAAGCGGCTGTCTCTGGCGCGTCAGAACCATGGATGGCGTTGCGCTCGATGCTGGAACCGAACTGCTTCCGGATTGTGCCGGCGTCGGCTTTGCCCGGATCGGTCGCGCCCATCACCTTGCGCAGTTTCTCAATGGCGTTCTCCGCTTCGAGGACCATCAGGATGACCGGGCCTTCGGTCATGAACGTCACAAGGGAGCTGAAGAACGGCCGCTCTTTGTGGACGTAGTAGAAGCCCTCGGCTTGAGGCCGCGTCAGATGGAGCATTTTGAGCGCGCGGATACGGAATCCTTCCTTGAGCAGCCGGTCGATGATGAGGCCGGAGGCCCCGGTTTTCACGGCGTCGGGTTTGAGGATGGTAAAAGTGCGCTGCATTATAAGAACCTCATGGTTTTGCTGCAGATTACGCCGATGGGATTAGGCGTCATTCCCGGCTATCCCATCCGCGTAATCTGCGGCTCAGATTTTCCTCCTAATTTTCCGCCAGCGCCGCCTGCATCGCTTCCCCGATATCCGCCGGACTCCGCAGGACTCGAATGCCCGCGGCTTCCATGGCCGCCATCTTTTCTTTGGCGGTTCCCTTTCCGCCGGAGACAATCGCGCCGGCATGTCCCATTCTGCGGCCCGGGGGCGCGGTCTGGCCGCAGATGAACCCCACGACGGGCTTCTTGACGTTTGCCTTGATATAGGCGGCGGCTTCTTCTTCCGCGGTTCCTCCGATTTCGCCGATCATGACAATGCCGCTCGTTTCCGGATCTTCATTGAACATCCGGATGGCGTCGATGAAATTGGTTCCGATGATCGGGTCGCCGCCAATGCCGATGCACGTGGACTGTCCCAGCTTGCGGCGCGTCAACTGGCCGACGGCTTCATAGGTGAGCGTTCCGCTGCGCGATACCACCCCGACGCGGCCTTCCAGATGGATGTGCGCGGGCATGATTCCGATTTTGCATTTGCCTGGAGAGATAATGCCGGGGCAGTTCGGACCGATGAGCCGCGTGTTTCGTCCCTTCAGGAACGCCATGGCGCGGATCATGTCGAAGGTCGGGACGCCTTCGGTGATGCAGACCACCAGTTCGATGCCTGCGTCGGCGGCTTCCATGATGGCGTCGGCTGCAAACGGCGGCGGCACGAAGACAATGCTGGCGTTCGCGCCGGTCTTGCGGCGCGCTTCCTCGACGCTGTTGAACACGTCGATGCCTTCGTGTTTGATCCCGCCCTTGCCCGGCGTCACGCCCCCGACGACGTTGGTCCCGTATTTCATGGCCTGGAGCGCGTGGAACGATCCTTCGCGCCCGGTAATTCCCTGCACCAATAGCCGTGTGTTCTTATCGACAAGTACGCTCATGGTTTCAATCGGGGCGTTGCTTGGCCCCTTCCGCGCTGTCAAATGTCAGATGGCTGTTGTGCGATGTGTAATGTAGTTGACCAAACGACCAACCGACCCAATTTATAGACCAATCGGGTCAGTGGGTCAGTTCGCCAAGTTCATTACACATCGCACAACAACCATCTCACATTTGACAGCTCGGAAGGCGGCAGAGGGTCAAACGCCCGCTCCCCTTGCCGCCGCGACGACCTTTTCCGCAGCGTCCTTCATCCCGTCGGCCACAATGAAATTCAGTCCGGACGCCCGCAGGATTTCCTGCCCCTGCTCGACGTTCGTTCCTTCCAGGCGCACGACGATCGGGACCTGCACGCCGATGTTCTTTGCGGCCTGAACGACTCCGGACGCGACCACGTCGCACCGCATGATGCCGCCAAAGATGTTGATCAGGACCGCGCGGACGGCCCGATCCGACAGGAGAATGCGAAATGCGTTCTGGACCTGCTCGGCCGAAGCGCCGCCGCCGACGTCGAGAAAGTTCGCAGGGCTTCCTCCGGCAAGCTTGATGATGTCCATCGTCGCCATGGCGAGCCCGGCGCCGTTCACCATACAGGCGACGTCGCCGTCCAGCTTGATGTAGTTGAGGCCGTGTTTGCTGGCTTCAATTTCAAGCGGATCTTCTTCGTTCAGATCGCGGAGTTCCTTGATGTCCTTGTGGCGGTACAGCGCGTTGTCGTCGAAGTTCATCTTGGCGTCGAGCGCGTAGACCTTGTTCTCCGCCGTGACGAGGAACGGATTGATTTCGGCGAGCGACGCATCCGTGTCCTCAAACGCACGGTATAGGCCCACCATGAACTGCACGGCGTCGGTAACAAGCTCCGGGCCCAGGCCGAGGCCGAACGCGAGTTTCCGCGCCTGAAACGGCTGCAAACCGATTCCCGGCTGAACGTATTCTTTGAGAATTTTTTCCGGATGCCGCGCCGCCACTTCCTCGATGTCCATTCCACCTGCGGCCGACGCCATGAAAACGGGCTTGCCGGTCTGCCGATCCACTACGATTCCGAGGTAAAGCTCCTGACGTATATTCAGTCCTTCTTCGATCAGGACTTTCTGGACTTTCCTTCCTTCGGCCCCCGTTTGCGGCGTGACGAGGTTCATTCCCAGCATCTGTTCGGCGATTTCGGCGGCCTGCTCTGAATTCTTCGCCAATTTGACGCCGCCGCCCTTGCCGCGGCCGCCCGCATGGATTTGCGCTTTCACCACAACAGTTCCGCCCAGCCGCTCCGCGATGTCCCGCGCCTCTTCCTTGGTATAGGCGACCTCGCCGCGAGGGATGCGCACGCCGTAGCGCGCGAGGATCTGCTTGGCCTGATATTCGTGTATTTTCATGATCGCAACCGCAAGTGGGCTAATTTACAGGTCGGGTGAGAAGCGTGTCAATCGCACTGTTGCGCCGTTGGATCGCCGCGCCCCATGGCGGATCTTACTGCGACAGTCTTTGCAGACGGGCCGAGCAGATTTCGCGCAGCTCCGAGGACATCGCAGTCATCGCTAGACGCTCACGGATGACTTCTGCGTTCGCGAGATTGTGGCGCAGCAGGCCGGCGATGAAATCAAGGTCTTTTTCTCGCCCAGCAGCAAGCTTCGATACGGCGAGATCATGGACCTCCAGACAAAGAGCTTCGCCGCCGCCTGTGGCCTCACTACGAATTGGTACTAACCGTTGTTTCCAGCCGTCTGGAAGCACAGCCGTTTCTTCGTCGACCCCGTGCGCGTAGTAGCCGAACGTTTGGTGAAAGGGAGAAGCTTCTCCGATACTGCCATCGATCAGATCGGCGTCGTTCGGGCTGCGCAGGCTGAACAAGTCCGCTTCCATGGAAACAAGCAGCTCCGCCGGGGCGTCAGGAAACTGGCCAAGTACGGCCTGGCTGCCGATCACAACGAACTGGTCGGCGCCCGTGATGCCGGAGGCCGCGCGGATGATGTGTTCAAGCTGTCGGCGTTGCATGGCGAAAGCGTGCTTTGATGTCCCAAACCTCACGAGGCGAGAGTATTCCAGCAAACGGCGAATTCTGACGGATGCGCTGGCCCTCGTCCGTTTCAGCTATCAGCGCGGCACAAAGGTCTCCAACCGGACGAGTCAGTAATTGGCGCCATTCTTCGTAACAACGCAGCAGGGACGGCGCACTTTGGTTCAGGCGCGACCATCGCTCAAGATTTCGCCGGGCGAAGTCCAGCCATTCGGGATGCTCTGGCAATCCCTGCGCAATCCGGCGGGCAATCTCAAGACTGACCGCATCATGAAACGCGTGACGCATCAAGGCTCCTGAAGGATCTCCTGGAAGTTGAATTGGAAGCCGGCCAGCACGTTCTCGCCGCTCAGGTGTTCAGGATGTTCAACCCGCTCAACGGGCTTCCCGGCGCGATAGACATACGCGCAGCGATCTTCAGGATCCAGCAGCCAGCCCAGGCGCGCTCCGTTTTCAATGTACTCTTCCATCTTTTCCTGCAGATCGGAGAGGGGTATTGGCCCGCGACTGAGCTCGACTACGAAATCCGGGCAAATCGAAGCAAATCCCTGACGGTCCTCCGGCCGCAAGGCCTGCCAGCGCGTTCGCAGAATCCACGATGCGTCCGGAGACCGGACAGCGCCGTTCGGCAGCGTGAAGCCTGCAGAAGGATCAAAACAGATTCCTCGTCGATCCTCTTCGGTCCAATTGGCCGGGCGCCTGATGATTCGTGCCCGCTTCCAGCCTGCGTCTGACGCCGTCGGCGACATGATGATCAACTCACGCTTCGCCGTCACTTCAATCTGAAGTTCGGGATTGTCGCGACAAAGCAGAAAAAACTGTTCGTCGCTCAAACAGAGAGAACGAACGTCGAGAGATATCTGAAACGGCGCATCGAACTGTACTGGTGTGGTCAAACTCATTCCCGCCTCTTATCGCCATCATAACCGCGCAACACGCCATGAGCAATCCACGCACCGGCGGAGTGGGCCTGCAGATTGTGGTTCGGAGAGGTGGTAGAAGCGAAAACGGGAACCGCGTTTCCGCGGTTCCCGTTCAGTGGAGGCTAGAAGTTCAGGCGGAGCTGGCCTTGCAGCAAGCGGTTGCCTGTCTTCGTGGTGATCTGTCCAAACGGAACGTTGTTGTTGATCGACAAGTTAGGATTCCCGGGCTGCGGGTGATTCAGCACGTTTTGAGCGTCAATGCGGACGGCAAGACTTTTGCTTTCACTGATCGTAAACGTCTTGCTCAGGTTCGCGTCAAAACGCCAGCTTCCCAACCCGATAACCGTGCTCTGACCCAAATTGCCGCGCATTCCGGGCAGCGGGTTCTGCAACACGTAAACAGCCGAGCGGCCTTGAGCATCGTTCGGAATGAGGAAGGAGCCCGCCGTTCCTGCCGGGACGACCATCGCAACTGCGTTAAGTGTGCATGTCGGCGTCGTACCCGTCGTGTGGAGGTTCTGGAGTGTGGTCACCGTTGAACATTGTGGATCTTGAACCTTCACGAAAACGTCGTTGTTGTCGAAATAACGCCCCTCCAGGAACGATCCTTGGTTATTCACCAACGGGATGTCCCAGCGGACGCCTTTCAGTTCGTTCAAATCGATATCGCGCACGATATCCGGAACACCGTTGGCATAAAGCATGTTCGCGGCCGTTATGGTTACAGGCGCTCCCGAACTGAGATTGTAGATCACGCCTAGATTCCAACGTTCGATCAACCGGGCGACCCAACCGGAGGTGTTTCCAAAGAAGAGCTTATTGGGCCCGATGGGCAACTCGACCGTGCCGTTGGTTCGCAGGGAGTGGCCCGGGTTGGTCAGAATGTTTGTGTAGTCGAGATGCCGTTCTACAGGATTCGTGATGTTGCCGGCCCCGGCGTTGTAGTTCAACCCCAAATTCTTACTCCAGGTATAGGTTGCCTGACCACTAAAGCCATGGAGCGGACGAAGAGTGACCTGAGCCTGCATCGAATGGTAGTTGCTATAGCCGTTGTTAGCCAGGTAGTTCATCGTGCCGAATTGCGGGTTCGTCACGACGAAGTTCTCCGGGAACCCATTCGCGCGCAGCGCGGCGCCCTGTCCCACCGGCGTCGGCAAGCTTGGATGGGCCGACGCCACGTAGTTGAACGTGTTGATGGAGTTTGCCAGGGCGACGAAATTACCGTTAGCAAGGTTGGTGCGAAATGTGTTGCTGGACCGCATCTGAAGCGCGGCGCTCTGGTAGACGCCGCCAACGGTGGTTCCGATCGGCCCGTAAGTCCCCGCTACGCAGGGAGACGGCGGCCCTCCCGCGCAAAGGTTGATTTGGTTGAATATCTGGTCGAGCAGGCTCTTCGGATCGCTTGCGGTCTTGGTGATTTCCGTGCCCGTCCGGACGCGGTTGAACTCGTCAAGAAGGCCGTTATAGAGGAAGTTCGCCAGGTTGAGATTCGTCGTACTGTATTGCTTCCGCGACAGAGTTCCCACGTAGCGAACATCCACGGTGACGTTTCTGTTGACGCTGCGGGTTACAGACAGCGTGAGGTTCTGCACGTAAGGAGACACATAGTTCGGATCGAAAGCAGTGAACGTCTGACTGCGGTTGCTCACAGGCAACGGCTGCATGGGCGCGACCGTCGGCGGTACTGGGATCGGGGCCGAACTCGCTGACCCTACAGGCGTCGTCACGCTCGTCAAGTCCAGATAGACGTTCTGGGGCTGGAAGGTTGCCTCAAGAGTACTGCCAGGCGGGGATCCTAGAGGCGCCTGCAGCGCATTGAAGCGGCCGCCGCCTTGGAAGGTCACCTGGTAACCGCCTCGAACGGTGGTGCGGCCCTCTCCGAACCACGGCACTTGCCATGCAAATCCGATAGCCGGACCGAAGTTGTTCCAATCGTTCGGATAGACGGTTCTATCTGGATTTGGAGAATTGGGCCCGACAAACTCAAAGTTCGTCAAATCCCCACGCTGGCCGGGCCTCATCCAGCCTGTGAAGTCGCGGCCGGAATAGCCGAAAGCGGCGCTTCCACCGCCGATCGGCGCGACGGTCAAACCGGAGCCGATGTAGGGCACGCCATAGTACTCCCAGCGCAGCCCAAGATTGAGTGTCAGATTTCTGCTGACCTTCCAGTCGTCCTTGAAGAACGCACTGAATTCCTTCTGTAGGATCTTGCTCGTCCACAGCGGGTGTGTCCGATAATCGGACCAGGTCGTCAGATCGTTTGGATCCGTGATGAAGTAGAAGTGACTGTACGTGGCCACGGACGCCGAGAGGAAGTTCAGGATGTTCCTGGCCGTGCCGGCAGTGCCGCCCTGGAGGTTGAGGAACGCAGGGTTGCCTTGTCCCGTTGAAGGATTGAAGCCGACAATGCCGCTCGAGCCGCTCGTGAGAGGCGCAGTGCCGCTAATAGTGCCGCCATTTGCCTGCACAAAGTTCAGGTTGGCGCCGAAGAAAACCGGTCCGCTCTGTTTCGTCTCGCTGCTCGCAATACGCGCTTCGCCGCCGAACTTGAAGGCGTGGGCACCCCGAGTCCAGCTCAACGTATCTGCGAAGGTATAGACAGGGGTATCGTCAATGGCGGTGTTCGTTGGAGCGGCGGGACCGCCTCCCAAGGCAGTCGCGCATCCACCCGGAGGACGGACGCCGCTATGTGGATAGCAGAAAGGAAGCCCGCCCTGGATGCGGGGTATCAGAAGAAATCCGTTGACATCCGGCGGCAGATACGCCCGAACGTCATTTCGAGTCTCCTCACGATCCCACGGCGCTACGACATTGGTTCCCGTCTTCCTCAAACCGAATCGCGCTTCGTTGACCACCGTTGCGGACAGCGTCGACGTAAAGCCTGCTGTGACGACTATCGGGCGGCGAAAGTTCTGATTGCTGAACGTATTCGGCCAGGCGGCAACCACGTCATCCGAATTGACGCGTTCGTAGCTGACGTTAACGTTTCCTTTATGGTTCGCCGAGAAGTTGTGGTCGATCTTCACATTGATCTGTTTGCGGTTGCCGGTGGCTTCACCGACGCCAAACAGGTTGTCCAATCCCGTGTAACGACGCTGCCAGCGGAAGCCCGCGGTGTTTAAGCCGTCGCCAATTTCATAGTTGTTCGGCTGCGGCATGAATTGCAGCGTACGAGCAATGAATCCCGTTGGGTCGATTTGCGTGCGGAACCCATCCCAGCTTCCCGTAGTTCCGGTTGGACGGAGAGTGTTCGGATCTACAGCAGCGTCAGAGCAATTGAGTTGCGTCGGTTGGGAAGCCAGGGGGCCGAACACGCTCCGATGCTGCAGCACGCCGGGATGCGGACTTCCGTCGGGAAACGTCGTTGGCGCGCTCGGCGTTCCATCGGCGTTGACAGACGGCCGGCTAGGATTCGTTGGATTCGTATCCGTAATGGCAAATATGCCGTTGTTGCCGTTGTTCCAGCCCTCGTAATAACGGAAGATTCCGAGCCGCGCGCACGGCGTGAGAACCGTCGTTTGCGTGGTCGTCCTCTGTCTCGTTTCGTTTTGATCGTACAGGGCAAAGAAGAATGTCTTGTTGCGAATGATTGGACCGCCGAAAGTGACCGTTCCCTGGTGAACGTTGGCCCAATCCCGCTGGATCGCTTGAGGTACAGTTCCTGGAGGAGAACCGACCGGTACGGTCTGATTCCGATTGTTGGTCCACGTGTTAGGATCCAACCCCGTATTCCGAAAACTCCATACCGCAGATCCCGTGTACCGGTTGGTTCCAGAACGCGTCGAGATCTGGATGGAGCCGTTCCCGCGGCCCATTTCCGCATCGACCGGCGACAGAATCAAGCGGATTTCGCCTACCAGGTCCGGATTGATCGTCGTTGCAGAATTGATGCCGGTCGGGAAGCGCACGTCCTGCACCATGATGCCGTCGCGGGCAATCGTGACGTCGCGCGCGCTGATGCCAGCGAACGTCGTATTCTCGCGGCCGAAGGCATTGAGGGCGCTGGGAGGATTGGTGGGAATGATGTTTTCCACGCCGGCCATCACCGTAATCAGATCCAGCACGTTATTGCCGACGATCGGCAGATCCCGCACGCGCTGCTCGGTGAGCACCTGGCCCACTGTGGCGCCTGACGCCGTCAACAACGCTTCTGCGGAAATGCTCACTTCCACCTGCGTTGCAACGTTTGCGACTGTAAGCTCGAAGTTGTACCGGTACGATGTGTTCTGGCTCAACTGAACGTCGGTGTACGTCCGCGTCTGAAAGCCAGACAGAGCTGCGCTGATCGTGTATCTGCCAGGCAGCAGGTTCGGAAGGTTGTACGCGCCGGCTTCGTTGGTCAGGATCGTCGTCACAACGCCCGTATCCACGGCGGTCGCCGTGATCGTGACGCCGGGAATCAACGCCCCGGAACTGTCTACAACGGTTCCCGAAACCGTCGCGAAGAAGCCGCCTCCCTGGCTGTATGCTGGCGCCGGCGCCGCAACAACGGCGAAACACACTACGGCCAGCAAGCACGTCGAAAATGCTTTCATCTGATTCCTCCCCTCAATGCTCTAATCGAACCCCCGAAAAGGAAACGCTCCAAAAGGCGTGGAGCAGTTACTGTGAAAAGCTGCGCGGAATGAAACCATCAGTGATCCGTTCTTGTCAACAGCGATTTCCGCTGCAATGGGTTGGAATCTTTTCGAAATGTTTCGAAACCGGCGCCGAGTGGCGCCGCGAATGACGCTAAGACCGCGAATAGCTGTGCTGCGTTATAATCCCAATCATCCGCAGGCCCCATCGTCTAGCGGTCAGGACGTGGCCCTCTCAAGGCCAAAACACGGGTTCGATTCCCGTTGGGGCTATCCCGCCGCTTCCCCTTTGTGGGCTCGATCCCTGTGGTAACCTCATTTTCGATGAACGTTCCGGCATTGGAACATATCGCGGACCCAACAGCGCGATTGATGGCCTCGCGCGAAGAGGTCCTCGCCGCTTATCTATTCGGTTCCTCGGCCAGTGGACGCTTACGGCCGGACAGCGACGTCGACATCGCCGTCCTCGTGGATGAGCGTTGCTTCCAAGAAGATTTGTTCGATTACCGCCTGCGCCTGTCGGCGGATCTTCGAGACTGCCTAAAAAGGCCTGACGTGGAGGTCGTGATTCTCAATGAGGTCCCGCCTGTTCTCGCCCACAACGTCATTTCAAAAGGAAAACTCATCTTCGAGCGATCTCGCGCGGCGCGCATTTTCTTCCAGATTCGGGCGTTGAACTTGTTTCTCGACACTCAACCCATGCGAGACTACCACCTGAAGGTCCTCAAACGTCGATACCAGCAGGAGTGACTGGATTGGTCGACCGGAACATTGTTCAAGCGCGCGTCGAGAAAATTCGGGAGTCCGTAGCGCGCCTGCGCGCCTTCGCAGCCATCGACGAATTGTCATTCTGCAACGATCCCGACGCGTGCGCGCTCGCGGAGCGGCATCTCCAGATTGCAATCCAAGCCGCCATCGACATCGGTCATCACATCGTCGCCGACATGGATCTCGGACTTCCGCAGGACTATAAAGATGTCTTCCGAATTCTAGCCAAAAACGACGTCGTCACCGAAGAGCTGGGGAGAAAACTCGAACTGATGACGGGAATGCGGAACATTCTTGTGCACGACTATCTTCAAATTGACGCAAGCCGCATCTATGCCGTCTTGCAGACCGGGCTCGCCGACTTCGACGAATTTGTCGGAGCGATCTTGAAATTGCTCTAGTCGGGAATCCAACAATATGCGATTTAAGGGATCACCACCGTAATCACGCGTTTCGGCGCCTGTCCAACCGGGATGCGCGCAATTTCCTTCCGCGTTGCAACATCGATGGCCGAGACGTTGTTCGAGATCGCATTGGCGACATAGACGGTCTTGCTGTCGGGAGTAAAAGTCACCCAGTCCGGGTCATCCCCCACTTCAACGCCGCCCAATAGCTTCAAGTCCGGCAGCGAATACGCGTAGACGTGCTTGTTCATCCGGCTCGTTACCCACAACGTCTTTCCATCCGGCGCGACTCCAATGCCATGCGACGGCGCTTGATTGAACGGCCCCGGCGCCCGCTTCTCCGGCGGAACGTCCGGCAACGTAATCCGGCCCACTTCCTTCCGCTGGGCGAAATCGACGATGGCGAACCCGTGATGATTCGATAACTGAACGAACAGCCGCTTCGTCGAGCCGTCAGGGTTCGTTTCAAAGGCGATCGGCCGGACGCCTTCGTCAAAAAGCGACCAGAGTTCCTTCTCCGTAGCCGCGTCGAATACGGTCATGTTCCGCCCGCCAACCGAACCGGCAATGATGTGCTTGCCGTCCGGCGTTACATAAACGTTGTGCTCGGCGCCGCGCGTGGGAATACTCTTTATGTTCTCCAGTTTCTGGGTGTCGATGACGTCCAAGGCGCCCGGCTGCACCGCAATCGCAACGTAGACCCGCCTCCCGTCCTTGCTGATGGCGATGTTGTTCGGCCGTCCACTCAAGGGAATCTTCTTGATCAACGCCAACGTCTTTCCGTCGAACACATCCAGCGTACGATCCGTTTCACTGCTGGCATAGAAACGGCTTCCGTCCGGCGCCGCAGCTACGCCGTGATTGGCCGGACTGCCCTTGATCTCCCCAACGACTTTATTGGTCGCAGGATCGATCAGGTGAATGTTGTCGCCTCGGGAATTGGTTTGGACGATCCGGACCGCGCCTTTAACTTGCGCAAGACCGTCTGTCACCGGGGACGTCAGCAAACACGCGGCAACCAGCAAACCAAGCGTCGCGATCGGCTTCATCGATGGCAGGACCTCCTCTATTTAGCGGCCAATGTAGTCGGAGCTGTCGGCAATGTCAACGAATCCGGTTTGCAAAAACCGCACGACCGCCAGACGACCCCGCTATACACTACCCGCCGGGCGACACATCGAAAATCGGCGCCCTTTGCGGAGGATGCGGACTTTGAACCAAGAGCCGGCGCTTCAGAATCACCAGCCTCCGACCCGGACTGTCCACTCTCAAGATGAACCGTTTTTACCCCTATCGCCGCGCCTTGACCAACTGACCGCGGGACTTCACGCGCTCGAGCAGTGGTACGCAGCGGACTTCGAAAAACGCGTTGCAGATGTGACCGAAGTCCTGCGCGCCCAGATCACGCAAGATTTGTGCTCTCGTTTCGACAGCGAGCTCGATTTCCATCTCATCGCCGTACGGGAACAGTACGAGCAGCGCCTCCAGGCGTATGCCGAGCAACTGCAATCCAGCCGGAAACAGGCCGCAAACGAAACTCTCCTCGAAGAAGTGCGCCGCATTGAAGCCGCGCTCCACACATGCAATGAAGAACTCGACCGGCTGCTGCCCGATGACTCCGTCGCCCTCGGCAAGCTGTTACAACTCAGGACACAGCAACTCGAATTGAAGGCGTATCTCAGAGGACTGCGGTTCCAGGTGAAGCAGGCGGGGTTATAGATGGTCTTCACCCAATAGGGAAATAGGGAAATAGGGGAATAGGGGAATCGGAAATTGGACGATTCCTGCATCTCAAAACCGAAATCCGAAATTTCTAACTGGACTGGCGCAGAGCCGGAACACGCGTCGGTGCGCCGAAAGAGTCCAATCTGCAATTTCCAATTCCCGAGGCGCTTAGCTTGCCGCCCTCCCGTCTTCGACGCCTCCGCTGCGTGGCACGTTCGGGCAATTGGGACCGGCGGGCGCACCCGCTAAGATTGGCCCTGTTTGAAGCGACAGGAGCCGATATGCAGTTGGGCCTCGTGACTGATCTCACAATAGAAGAACCACAAAGCGCGGAACGGCGGCGGATTGCCGAAGAAATTGTGCAGACGGAGGCGGCAATTGAGCATAGCGCCCGCTCGATCGAGTCGATGGTTCGAGACTCTTCGATCGAACTGTCCAGAATCATGCGGGCCCGGGCTCGTCATAACGAGCTGCTGGCCTATCTTCGCGGCCTCAAGTTTCACGCCCGACTTTAAACGCTGAACCTTCTCACGAACTGGCCGTTGTTCTCCCACATCGTGCGCTTCGATTCCAATTCCGCATCCTCCGGCTGACGCACTCCGTTCGCGTCGGTCGCCCGCGAAACGATGGTATGTTCGCCGGCGGCAAGGCCCGTCCATTCGTACGTAAAGAACTTCCACGAATATTGCGTGTTGGCGGAATCCAGCCTGGCGGCCGCCCACGGACCGTTATCGAGCCGCACTTCGACGGACTTCAAGGGCGTTCCGTCGTTGAGCACGAAGCCGAGCGCGCTATAGCGGTTTCCAATGCGGCTGAGCCGGGCGACCATCGACTTGATCCGCATGCGCGACACGGAAGTTTCGTTCCAAATCACCTCGTCTGCGACCTTCTGTCCGACAAGCGTCACGTAGTCGCGGGACATGAAACGTCCCATGAAGCGCGTATCCTGAACATGAATGTGGTTCAGCCATTTCACATTCGCCACGCCGTACCAGCCGGGAACAATCAGCCGTACGGGGGCGCCGTGCGACGGAGTTAGCGGCGCGCCGTTCATCTCCCAGACGATGAGGACGTCGGAGTTCTGGGCGTCATCCGTGGACATGCTGCGGCCGAAATACTGCTCGACCTGATGCGGACCGCCGCGTCCGTGCGTCACGTTTTCCATGCCCTTGTCCGCGCCGAAGAAAACGACTTCCCTGGCATGAGGACGCAGACCGGCTTCGCGGAGCAGGGCGTTCAGGCTGCAGCCGGCCCATCGGGCGTTGCCGCACAGCCGGTTCATCGCGGCGTTGCTGTTGCCGCCGCACTCGAAACCCGCAATCATTTCGACGCGAGGCCGCCGCTTGAGTTGATCCAGCGTGAGTTCGATTGGCTTGTTGACGAGTCCGGTCACTCGAAGTTTGTACGTTGCCGGATCCACCTGGGGCTGACCGTAGTGTTGGACCAGATAAAAGTCTTCGGTAGGAGTAATGAAAGTGGACTTCTGGAGCGCTCGCGTATCGAGCGAGCGCCCGCCGCGCTGCGGATTCGGATTGAAATTCGCGGGCACATCGGTCCAGGGAATCACCTCTTCGCCTTGCGCCAGTGCGGGCATGACCCAGTCCCACAGTCCGGCCGCCGCTGCAGACGCCAGCACGGCGCCGCCTCTCATGAGTTCCCGACGAGATACATTCTGAGCCATACCGCCTCCTGAAAGATTTGCGATTTTTAGCACATTTCAGGTCCAAACGACTACGCAATAGGAAATTGCCCATTGCAATTTGGGGACAGAGACCAATTTCCTGCGCGTGAGGCTGCTTGTGAAAACAGACGGGTCCGTCACGCGCAGGAAATTGGTCTCTGTCCCCAAATTGCACCACCTTTTTCTGGCCGTTTCCCGCGAAATTGGGTAAGAAGTGTGACGTTCAAATCCTGCGCCCTTCCGGAGGTGATCATGAGACGGATTGCCCTGTTGGCCCTGGCCCTGCCGCTCGCGCTTGCGACTTCTTACGCCACTCAATCGTCGCCCGCAATTGAAGGCGTGGTGCTGGAAGCGGGGACGAACCGTCCGCTCGAGCGCGTGCGCGTGTCCCTGGCGAGCATGTCCGATCCGAGGTTCGTGTTCGGCCCGCTGCCCACTCTTGGCGAAACCACGACGGACGCTCAAGGACGCTTCCGTTTCGAGGCCGTGAAGCCGGGACGCTACCGCGTGATTCCCGCTCTCCAAGGGTTCGTGTTCTCGCGGCCCGCGCGTCTTCGAGCGCCGCGCGAATCGGGCGTGTGGGTGGAGGCCGCTGCAGACGGGCGTACGGAGAAGGTGCAACTGCACATGGCGCGGGAAGGAGTCATCACGGGCCGCGTGTTGGATTCCAACGGCCAGCCGGTTCCCGGAGGAAGCGCCGCGGTGATGCGATACCGGTATGACGAACATGGCGCGCGTGCACTACGCGGAGTCCCCGGCATTTCGTATCCAGGCACGGCGTGGTCTTTCGTAAGGACGGACGATCGCGGGGAGTACCGCCTCTACGGATTGCAGCAGGGCGACTACTACGTCAGCTTCTCAGGCCCAGGCGCAACGTCTACGTACTACCCGAACGCCTCCGACGAGACACAAGCGGTTCCCGTCCAGCTTAAAAGCGGCGAGGAACTGCACCTCGGAACCGCGACGCTGCCGCCGCCGGACAAAAGGCTCCAGGTCCGTTTGCGGCTCACAAAGGACGGCAGGCCGCTGACGTCGGGCGTCACCGTGGTCACGATCGCCCTTAAACCCAACCTTATTGTTTCTACCCCCATGAAACAGAACGAAGTCACGTTCTCAGCGCCGCCCGGGCTCTACGACGCGCTTCTTGACAACAACCTTGGAATCAACAGCGGCGTCTTCTACGGTCGTGTGCAACTGGATGTTCGTGAACGCGACATCGATCAGGAAGTCGCCGTGACGGAAGCCGCCCGCGTCACGAGCCGCATTGCGCTGGAAGATTCCACAGGTCAGAGGTCGCCGGCGGCCGGGGTGCGATGCAGACTGATTCTGGACCCTCCGGATGGAAGAACGTCCGACTGCACGCGCGGGCAGGTCGTACCCCGCTCGTACCGGCTCGATCTCACAGGCATGCCGCCGGATTCGTACGTTCGCTCCGCGACGGCTGGAGGACGTGACATTCTTAAGGACGGCATTCAGATCGAAGGCGACACGGAGTTGGACATCGTGATCGCGGCGCCCGGCGGCGTTGTCGAAGGTCATGCGACGAATGCAGCAGGCGAAAGGATTTCCGACGCGGTGGTCGCGCTCGTCCCCGACCCTCCTTTGCGCGCCGCCGGCCTCTTCTACCGTTCCAGCATCAGCGACATTAACGGAAAGTTTCAAATGCGCGGCGTCGCCCCTGGAGCGTACCGGCTGTTTGCTTGGTCCGAACTCGAAGGACCGGCATACCGGAATGCAGAATTCTTGAAGATGTTCGAAGAGCGCGGCGCGGCCGTTCGCGTTGAGAAAGGCACCAAAGTCTCGCTGGACGTGAAGGCGCTGGATGAGCAGGAGGGAGAAGGAAAATGAGTTCACACTTTCGTTGTGCAGCTCTCTTCTTCCTGCTTTTTGGCGTCGCAGCGCTCGGACAGGAGGGCGCTCAGAAGCCGAAGCTGGCGACTATCGAGGGGCTCGTCACTCGCATCGGAACCAACGAACCGATGCCCGACGTGCGGATTGCTGCGACGCCAGAATCGGGCGGCGCGCCGAGGAACGCCACGACAAACGCGCAGGGGAAATTCACGATTGCCGACCTGCCGCCCGGCCGCTACGGGCTGAGCGCGTCCCGCACTCTGTTCGTCCGGCCGCGGCGGGATACAGGGGCGTTGAACGTGACTCTGACGCCCGGCCAGCATCTCCGCGACGTCGTAATCCACCTGGCGCCGACGGCCGTCATCGCCGGCCGCATCGTTGATTCAAACGGCGAGCCGCTGCGAGGCGTGCGGGTAGAGGCCGTGCGATATCAATATCGCGACGGCTCGCGGATTCTGACGCCGGCCGGACAGGCGCAGTCGAACGACCGGGGAGAATACCGGATTTTCAATCTGCCGCCGGGCGCCTACTACGTGCGCGCCTCCCGGCCGCCTAACGCGTTTGAGTCCGCCCCCGCGTTCCTTTACTATCCCGGCGTGACCGATGCGCAGGACGCGATTCCTGTAACCGCGGCCTCAGGCGCTGAAGCGTTCGCCGACTTCACAGTAACTCCCATCGCGACATTTTCCGTCCGGCTGCGGATCACAGGAGCTCTCACGTACAGCCGTCCTCCCTCCGCACAGTTCTTCGTGATGCGCCAGGCGCTCAGCGTCCCGGAAATCGTGAGCTTCCAGGCGGAATCCCTCGGCGACGGCGCCTATCGAATCCCTGCGCTCACGCCCGGCAGGTATGAAATCTTTGCTCGGCTCCGCCCGTCCGTCGACGCGACGCCCCTCGTGCTTCAAAGCGGACGTATTGCGATCAACATCGGCGACGAAGACTTGGACGCGGGCGTTGTGCAGGTCCGGCCCGATGCGGCGGTTTCAGGACGCTTCGCAGCCGCGGCGCCGCTTCCGGCGGCCGTCGATCCAACGAAAGTATCGGTTGTGCTGCGGCCGATGCCGGGCCTGCCCGCCGCATTGGGAGCGAGCTCGCGAAACGCAGGCGGAGCTTTGACGGAAGATGGGGCTTTCACGATTCCCAACGTGGCGCCCGGGCGTTTCAGAGTGGACGTCTCCGGACTTCCTCCAGGAGTTTACCTGACGTCCGCACGACATGGCGGCCGGGAGGTCCTTGATTCGGGCTTGACCGTCGAAGGGGATTCTCAGGGGACGCTCGAATTGCTCCTTGGCGGCCCAGAAAGCGTTGGCGCCGTTGAAGGCGTCGTGCGGGGCCGTGACAATCAACCGGTTCCTGACTGCGTCGTGGCGGTCGTCCCTGCGCCCGCGCGTCGAGCCAATCCCGCTGCGTTTAAATCCACAACGACCGACCAGAGCGGCCTCTTTTCAATCCGCGGCCTGTTGCCGGGCGAGTACACGGTTCTGGCGTGGGAGGACTTGGAACCAGGAGCGCACCAGGACCCGGAAATCCTCAAGGCCTTCGAAAGCCGCGGCGTGAAAGTCACCGTCGAGCGCGGAAGGCTGAGCGTTGTGGACGTGCGTGTGGTGAGTTTTGAGTTATGAGTTTTGAGTTGTGAGTTGTGAGTTGTGAGTCGTGAGTTATGAGTTACGAGTTGCGGCGCAGAACTCAGAACTCAAAACTCATAACTCAAAACTCATAACTCATAACTCAAATCTCCACGTCTGACGACAACGTAAAGTTCAGACGCGTTTCGGGCGGATAGTGCAGTTCTTTTCCTTTTGTAGCAAGAACTGTGCCCGTTCCGGCGCCGCCTCCAATGAGGGCGCCGACCGCGGCGCCTTTACCGCCGCCGGTGATCCCGCCGATTGCGGCGCCAACCCCGGCGCCGCCGCCAATAATTGCAGCGTCGCGCTTCTTGGTGGATTCGGCGACAGCGGTGAACGGGTTCGTGCGGATCTCGATCGTTTGGTTATTCCGCACAATCTCGGTAAGGACGAGCTTGAGGCTGGCGCGCCCCTTCACGCGGCCCGACTCCTGCACATCGGTGACGCGGCCGCGGACTTTGAGTCCTTTCTCCAAAACGGTCTTGCCTTCGATCGTAACCGGTTCCGCGAGGCTAGCCATGAATTCGTCTCCGGGCGAACTCTTCGTGGTGCTGACGCCGTCGATCAGTGCAACGCGCAGACGCGTACCCGACGGAATCGTCACCTTCGCAGGCGCCGGCTGGAAGACGTCCAAGACGCCGCCTTTCCCGTCTTTTGTCGCGTCAGCAGACGTCGATGGGCCGCAGGCCGCCGCGCCGCCGGCTAGCAGGACAAGAAACAGGACATGATGCATTCTGGTCATAGGCTCCTCCGGAGAGGCCTGAGCACGTCTGATTCCGGTCTTTAACTGCTAATAAAGTAAGGACTTATGGAATGCGGGCTCTTCGTTATCCATCAACTTGATGGAGACCCGTCATAGAAGGTCTGAACAAATCGGCACGACGCATTCTGACCCCCTGCCGCCTTCGGCGGCTCTCCCCCTCGAAGGGGGAGAAAAGGCCTTGCTTCGGGGCGTTCACTCCCCCTTTGAGGGGGAGTGCCGCCGAAGGCGGCAGGGGGTCAGAACGTTGTCAAATGTGAGACGGCTGTTGTGCGATGTGAAACGTAGTTGGCTCAATTTTTCACAGCTCACAATCAAATTTCCAACAGCATCCGCGCAGGATCCTCAATGACCTCCTTGATCCGTTTCAAAAACGTGACGGCCTCGCGCCCGTCGACGATGCGGTGGTCATACGTCAAGGCGAGATACATCATGGGCCGGATCACGACGGCGCCGTCGCGGGCGACGGGACGGTCCTCGATAGCGTGAAGACCGAGCACGCCGCTTTGGGGTGGATTCACGATGGGCGTGGAAAGCATCGAACCGTAGACTCCGCCGTTGCTGATCGTGAATGTTCCGCCCTGCAGCTCGTCCACCTTGAGTTTGTTTTCTCGAGCGCGCACGGCGAAGTCCGCAATGGCTTTTTCAATTTCGGCGAAGCTCATGCGATCGGCGTTGCGCAGCGCCGGCACGACAAGGCCCTTGCCGCCCCCAATGGCAATTCCGATGTCGTAATAGTTGCGGTACACGATGTTCTCGCCGCGAATCTCCGCATTGATCTGCGGGATGAGCTTCAGGGCGTCGATCGACGCTTTGACAAAGAAGGGGAGGAGCCCGAGCTTGATTCCATATTTGGACTGAAACGCCTCCTGATGCTGCTTCCGCAAGGTCATGACGGCCGACATGTCGGCCTGATTGAACGTCGTGAGCAGGGCGGCGTTTCGCTGCGCCTCGACCAGGCGCTCCGCGATGCGGCGTCGAATCGGCGTCATGGGAACAACCTGCTCTTCCCGATCCGCGCGAGCCGGTGCAGACGGCGGCGCAGGAGTGGGTGTAGGCGTGGGAGCCGGAGCCGGAGCAGGAGCAGGTTCGGCCCTCACGCTCTCCCTGGGGAGCGGGGATGGCGCCGGGGTTTCCTTCGGCGGCGCTTCCACAGTCGCCGCAGGACGGCCGTCTTCCAGATAGCCGATCACGTCTCCGACAGCCGCCTTCTCTCCTTTGCGCTTCAACTGCCGCGCGATCACTCCCGATGCAGGCGCCGGCAGTTCTACCGTCACTTTCTCCGTTTCGATGACGACAACCGGATCGTCCTGGTCCACGTGATCGCCTTCGTTCTTGAGCCAGTCTCCAATCTCGACTTCCGTGATGGATTCACCCACAGACGGTACAACCAGCTCAACCGCCATAACCGAACGCCTCCTGGATCAGTCGCTCTTGTTCTTTCTTGTGGGCGGCATGCGAACCCGTCGCCGGACTGGCGGACGGCGGCCGGCTGATACAGGAGAACGGCCATCGCCCGAACAAATTGTCCTTGAAACGGAAGAGCAGATAATGCCACGCGCCCATATTCTCCGGCTCCTCCTGCACCCAGAAAACCGGAACGCCCTCGGCGTAGGGCTCCAGCGCGCTTTTCAGCGCTTCGTCCGCCAGCGGATACAACTGCTCGATCCGCAGAATGGCCACGTCCTCGCGCTCCGACCGTTCACGCTCCGCTTGAAGCTCGTAGTAGATTTTTCCGCAGCAGAGCAGAATGCGGGAGGAATTCGGATTTCGGATTGCGGATTTCGGATTTGCTTGGCCTCTCAATCCGAAATCCGCAATCCGCAATCCGAATTCATCCCCCAGTATTCGCCGAAACCGTCCGGATGCGAAATCGTCGAGGCTGGAAACGACGCGCGGGTGGCGCAAGAGGCTTTTCGGGGTCATGACGATAAGCGGCTTTCGCCATCGGCGGAGGACCTGGCGGCGGAGGCAGTGAAAGAGTTGGGCAGGGGTTGTGGGAACAACGATCTGCATGTTGTCCTCACAAGCAAGGCCCAGAAACCGCTCCAGGCGCGCGCTTGAGTGTTCGGGCCCCATTCCTTCGAAGCCATGAGGCAGCAACAGCGTGATCCCGCTCAACCGGCGCCATTTGTCTTCGGCGGCGGCGATGAACTGATCGACGATGGGCTGCGCGACATTCCAGAAGTCGCCGAATTGCGCCTCCCACGCGATGAGTCCGCCGGGGCAGTCCAGGCTGTAGCCGTACTCGAATCCCAACACCGCGGTCTCGGAAAGTGGACTGTTGTAAATGTCGACCGGGGCCTGATCCGCCGACAGCGACTTGAACGGATAGTGCAGACTGCCGTTTTCGAAGTCGTGGAGCACGGCATGGCGATGGCTGAACGTGCCGCGCGCGGTGTCTTGTCCGGTGAGACGCACCCGCTTTCCTTCCACCGCCAGCGACGCAAGCGCCAGCGCTTCCCCCGCCGACCAGTCCAGGGCGCGGGTCCCCTCGGCCATCTGTTTCCGCGCCCGCATTCCGTTTTGGATTTTTGGGTGCGGATGAAAGCCATCTGGGCAGCGCGCCATGGCGCGCAACAGATCCGCCAGACGCTCCCGGGGCGCGCCGGTATCGACGTCCTCGACGTCCTGGTCGCGGCCCCCGGCGTATCCATTCCATATGCCGCCCGATGAGCCGGGGGGATCGACCGAAAACTGATACTTCACGCTCGCCGAGCGCGACAGCTCGCGCTCGAGAGCTTCATAGCGTCTTGATGCAATGACGTCGGCTTCCTCGCGCGTGACGCCGCCGAGCTTCAGCAGGTGGTCCAGGTAACCTTCCCGGACCGACTTGCGCTGCCGGATGGCGCGGTAGAGCACAGGGTCCGTGAACGACGGCTCGTCTCCTTCGTTGTGGCCAAGACGGCGGTAGCTGTACATGTCGATCACGACATCGCGCCGGAAGGTTTTTCGGAAATCCATCGCCAGCCGCACGACCTGAGCCACGGCCTCCGGATCCTCTCCGTTAACGTGGAAGATCGGAATCTGAAGCATCTTCGCGACGTCCGTCGGGTAGATCGAAGACATCTCCTCGGCCGGAGAAGTCGTAAAGCCGATCTGGTTATTCAACACGATGTGCAGCGTCCCGCCGACGGTATATCCCTCCAGCTCGCTCAGGTTGAGCGTCTCCTGCACAATGCCTTCGCCCGCAAAGCTCGCGTCCCCGTGGATGAGAATGACCATGCCGCGGGCGCGTTCCCGATCCCCGGCTGCATCCTGTTTGGCGCGCATCCGTCCGAGCGCGACGGGATTGACGAATTCCAGATGGCTGGGATTGAAGCAGAGCGACAGATGAATCTTGCGGCCGGCGCGAGTCTCCCAATCCGTGCTGTAGCCCAGGTGGTATTTGACGTCGCCGCCGCCGTCATATAAGTCGGGATCGAGATCGGCAAACTCACGAAAGATCATCGCCGGGCTCTTGCCCATGATGTTGGCCAGCACGTTCAGGCGCCCGCGGTGCGCCATGCCCAGCACAATCTCGTCGATTCCATGCTCGCCGGCGCGCTCGATGGCAAGATCCAGCAGCGGAATGAAGCTTTCGGCGCCTTCCAGTGAAAAGCTCTTGGCGCCGATAAATTTCTTACGGATGAATTCTTCGAAAATCACGGCGTCGGTGAGTCGCACCAGGATGCGGAGCTGTTCGGAGCGGCTGAGATTGAGACGGTTGCCCGTGCTTTCCATACGCTCCTGCAGCCAGTTGCGCACTTCCAGATCGTCGATGTGCATGAACTGGACGCCGATCGAACGGCAATACGTCTGCCTCAAGCCCTCGATGATTTCGCCAAGCGTCAGCAATCCGCCCGGACGCATCGTCTCGAATGCAAATCGACGATCCATGTCGGCCTCGCCGAAACCATAAAACGCAGGATCCAGCTCCGGGGGAGCGGGCCGCGGACGGTCCAGCGGATCCAACTTCGCAGCAACATGGCCGCGGACGCGGTAGTTGCGAATGAGTTGATCGACACGCTCCTGAAGCATCGGTTCAACGGCAGCCGCGGGCCTCCCGTCGCCGGGATAGGGAGGATTGAAAATGCTGGCCGGTTTGAGGGTGGGAAAGACCGCTTGCGTCCTGCGATCGCCATTGCCTTGCGGCAGACTTTCAAAAAATGCTCGCCAGTCGGGCGCAACCGAGTAAGGATCCCGCAGGAAATCTGCGTAAAGGGACTCCACGAACGGCAGGCTCAGACTGTTGAGCCAACCCTGAGCATCAGCCATAGAAAAAAGAATAGCACTCTGCCCAAATGCGGGATTTGCCGGACCCGTCCGTCTTGTCAAATGTGAGTTGGCTGTTGTGCGATGTGTAATGAACTTGGCAAACTGACCCACCGACCAATCTATTGGTCGTTTGGTCGTTTAGCCAACTACATTACACATCGCACAACAGCCAACTCACATTTGACAAGGCGGCAGGGGGCCAGAGGCGGCGTGCCAATCTGTTCACGCCTTCCATGACCGCCCTACAGTTTGAAAACCGACCTGCAACTTGAATACACTGTCGCGCATCATTTAGCCAAACGCAGGGGGTTGTGATCTGATGAATGTTCTTCTGATGTGGGCCGTTCTCGCTGCAAATCCGCTTCAGGGCCAGGCGCAGGCGCAGGCGCAGGCGCAGGCGCCGAGCCGGTATGTCGATGTTCTCGTCCTGGACGATCAAGGCGCCGTGGTGAACGGAGCGCGGATCACGTTGAGGGAGGAGCAGGGCGCCGCGAACCGGCTGGCGATCAGTTCGCCGGAGCGGTTCCGTTTCAGCGGCCTCGCCGAAAAAGTTTACGAGATTCAGGTGGAGTCCGACGGATTCGAAAGCCAGACGCTGACGGCCGATCTCCGCGGCCAGACGTCGGCGTCGCTCGAAATCCGGCTGAAACCTGCGCGATTCTCTCAAGAGACATTCGTCTCGGCGACCCGCACCGAACAGCGTCTTGGCGACATACCGGCGAGCGCCAGCGTGATGCGCGGCGAACAAATCCGCGAGTCGCCGACCGTGACCGCGGATGACGTGCTGCGACAATTTCCAACCTTCAGCCTGTTCCGGCGGACCAGCAGCCTTGCGGCGCATCCGACGGCGCAGGGCGTGTCGCTTCGCGGGGTCGGTCCAAGCGGCGTGAGCCGCACGCTGGTGCTTCTCGACAACATTCCGTTCAACGATCCATTCGGCGGATGGGTCTACTGGACGCGCGTTCCGCTCACCAGCGTGGATCGCATCGAGATGGTGGACGGCGCGAACTCGAGCGTCTACGGCAACTACGCCATGGGCGGCGTCATCAATCTCGTCACCAGCCCGCCCGTGCGCCGCACGCTGATACTGAAGCCGCAATACGGCGGGCGGCGCAATCCCCGGATCGGGTCCACCGGCAACGTTTGGGACGGCCTGGGCGTGCTGGACTTTTTCGCCAGCGACACATGGGAAGACTTTGGCGCCGCCGTCGAGGGCAGCGTCTTCAATACGAATGGCTATCCCCTCGTCACGGAAACGCGGCGCGGCCCGGTCGATACGAAAGCAACTCTCAACTATCAGAACCTCAATCTCAAGCTGGACTACCGGCCTTCAAGCCAGATTAACGCATTCTTCCGCGGCGGCTATTTCTCTGAAGACCGGAGCAACGCCAAGATCTGCCAGCAGGCGCCGATCGGCTGTGAAGAAGCGAATGACACTCTGTGGAAGTACGTAAGCGGCGGCGTACGCATCCGCATGCCGGACGACAGCGATTTGCAGGCTCGGGTCTTCGCCAACTTCGAGACATTTCACAGCAATTTTCTCGCAATACCCGACGGAGGGACGACGCGCGCCATCGGCCGCATCTCGCTGCTGCAGACCGTGCCGACCAAAGACGTCGGCTTCATGACGCAGTGGTCGAAGGCCCTCGCCGGCAGACACTATTTCACGGCCGGCCTGGATTGGCGGCGCGTCGACGGAGACAGCATCGAAAACGCCTACAACACGACCGCCGGCGCCACGCCCATCGGCGCGCACACGCTCGAGCGCGTGTCCGGAGGCACGCAGCAGATCCTTGGAGTTTTTCTGCAAGACCTGATCAGCGTCACGCCGCAATTGCAGGTCACGTTGAGCGCACGGCTCGACCACTGGAGAAACTACGACGCGCACAATCGCGAGACGGTCCCGTCCACGGGACTGCCCGGCGCCGGCAACAACCCCAATCTGCCTGAAAAAGAAAATACGGTCGGAAGCCCGCGCGTCGGCGCGCTCTATCGCGTGTCGGATAACGTTTCCGTCTGGAGCAGCCTGAGCTGGGGCTTCCGGGCGCCGACGCTCAATGAGCTGTACCGCCAGTTTCGCGTCGGGCAGATTCTGACGCTGGCCAACGAGAACCTCGGTCCAGAGCGGCTTTTCGGGTGGGAGAGCGGCGTCAACATCGCCCCCATGCGGAATCTCACATGGCGCACCACGTGGTTCCACAACCGTTTCACGAATCCCGTATCCAACGTCACGCTGCCAGCGCCGGCCAACACGCGCCAGCGCCAGAATCTGGGCAGAACGCGGATTTACGGGATTCAGTCCGACATCGAGTACCGCAGGTCGTACTGGCGCTTCGGTTTGAGCTACCTCTATGACATGGCGACGGTGCGGGAGTTCCCCGCCGATCCGTCGCTCGTTCGCAAGCTGCTGCCGCAGGTTCCGAAACATCGCGGGTCGGCGCAGATTTCCTACTCAAATCCACGAATCGCCACGCTGTCGGCGCAGGCTCATTTCGTGAGTCTGCAATTCGATGGGGACCAGAACATTGTCGACTACAACAACGAGGTTGCCACGCAACTGCTGCCGGGTTACGGCATCGTCGATGTGAACGCCAGCCGTTCGATTGCGCGAAATCTGGAAGTGTTTTTCGGAGTGCAGAATCTGTTCGATCGCGAGTTCATCGTACAGCGCAATCCGACGTCCATCGGGGCGCCGCGGCTGATCAGCGGCGGGTTCCGGATCAGCCTGACAGGTCAGTAAAGGCTGCTGACCGACAAGGCCACAAAAAATCCGTAGAAGGCGGCCATCGTTACAAGCGCCGCACGGCGCCACATCGGCGGACGCACTTCGCGCGGAAGCAGCCGCGTGTTCACATAGAGCAGGTGCAGAGGCGCCACGATCAAGATGACTCCTGCGACATTGGCGCCCAACTGCAGAAGCACAAACGGCTGCGCAAGGCGCAGCGCGATGACGCCCCACATCACCACGACCGCCAGCACCGTGTAGTAAACCGCGCGCACGTCGCCTCCGCGCCAGGCGCGGACGCGGCGGCTTCCGGTCCAGAGCATGTCGGTGATGGATCGGACCATCGCTTCAAGATTGTCGAGTTGCGTCTTGAACAGAATCCACGCTCCGACGAGCGCAATGACAAACGCCGCGGCCGCGCCCGCCTTTGCGCGAGCGCTCTCGGCCAGCGCGGCGCTGACGCTCAGCCCGCTAAGGACGGCGCCTTGTGGAAGAAACGTCACATACAGCAGCGCGGGCAGGATCATCCCGAGAATCGCGCCGGGAAAGAACACGCCCCATTGATCGGCGGCAACGATGCGGCGCCAGCCCTTCCAATGCTCGGCGGATTGCGCCGACGGCGTCACGATGAAGCCCGTATGCTCCAGCTTCACTTTATGGCCGCCGATGGCCGATGGAATGTAGCCCGCGCGGGCCGCCATTCCATAGCCTTTGTCGCGCGCCCAGTTGGACAGCGTGATGTTCAGACAGCCTCCCGCGCCGGAGTAGGCCACCAGCGCCGCCAGCAGAAAGAAGTCCGCGCCTCGCGGAAAAAATGCAAAGCCGCCCGATGCGGGATCCCAGCCCGCCAGGCCTGCGACCCCGGCGAGCCATGTGGCCGGGGCTACGAACAATATCGCCAGTACGAAGAACGAAGTCAGCACCGTCAGCACGAGAATCCAGTTGAGCACCTCAAGCGTGCGCTCTATCCGCCTGCCTACTAAGAGGACGCATACGCATACCAGAAACATCCCGACGCCGATCCAGTAGACCGACGCGGCGTCAGACCCATCCGCCGAACCTGCCAGCCGTCCTGCGAACAGGAAGAAGACAGCCCCGGCGGCCGTGCCGGCCCACGCCGGCCAGCCCACTTGCAGGAAGTAGAGGCCGGCGTAAATGCACGCCCAGCCGGTTGAAGACGGGCGGGTCCGCATGAATCCCGTGAAAACAGGCTCCCCGGTAGCCAGCGTGTAACGCATGAGTTCTGTGTTGAAGATCGTTTGAAGAATGACAGCGACGGACGTCACCCACAACACCGACAAACCATGCCGCACGAAAACCGCCGGCCCCAACAGGAACTCGCCGCTCCCGATGGAAACGCCCAAGACGATGATGCCCGGCCCAACCACGCCAATCCATTCCAGCCCTCTCGGCCGCGGCGGCGCGGGCAAATCGCCCGGCGTCCAGGGCGGCAGGCCGGAGCGCGATTCCGGCGCCTGCGGAGTCTTTTGGATGGCGGGTTGAAGTGACATTGTTCCTCGGGCAGGTATGCTAACGCTTGAGACGCCCATGGGGAATTTGAAATTGGACGATTCCAGGATCTCGAATCCGAAAGCCGAAATTTCGAATTGGACGGTCCAATCTGAGATTTCGGATTTCGGGTTTGAGATCCTGGAATCGTCCAATTTCCGATTTCCCTCTTGATCTGCGGGTATCGCGCTCCCGCCAAATCTTTCCGCTTGCAACGTCCCACCACGGTCTGTATCTTTGCCCGCACTATGGAAACCTGGTCGCAAATATATACGCCGCTTGGGCACTGGTTTATCTCCGCGGTCGTCGCGGCGCTGCCTATCATCGTTCTCTTTTACATGCTTGCTGTGAAGCGAACGTCTGCGCCGGCGGCGGCTGCCGGCGGGGCGATCACGGCGATTCTCGCCGCGGTTCTGGTCGTTGGGATGCCGGTGTCGCTGGCGCTGACATCGTTCGTCTACGGATCCGCATATGGGCTGCTGCCCATCGGCTACGTGGTCTTTTCGGCGATATTCCTCTACCAGATCTCGCTCGACTCCGGACAGTTCGCCATCATGAAGGCTTCTATCGGGAACCTCACCTCCGACCGGAGGCTGCAAGCCATCCTGATCGCCTTCTCGTTCGGCGCGTTGATTGAAGGCGCCGCGGGATTCGGAACGCCGGTGGCGGTGTCCGCGGCCTTGATGGTGGGGCTCGGATTCAAGCCCTTCTACGCCGCAGCGCTCTGCCTCATCGCCAACACGGCGCCTGTCGCCTGGGGATCGGTGGGCACGCCGCTGGTCATGCTTCAAACCGTCACGCAGTTGCCGCTGGCGGATTTGAGCGCCATGAATGCGCGCATTCTCCCCATCACTTCCGTGATCATTCCGATCTGGCTCGTGTGGGCGATGGCCGGATGGAAGAAGACGCAAGAGGTGATGCCGGCGCTGCTGGTGTGCGGCGTCTCTTTCGCCGTGACTCAGTTCTTCTGGGGAAACTTCATCGATGCCTATCTTGTGGACATTGTCGGCGGCGCGGTCTCTCTGATCGTGACCGCCGTCTTTTTGAGGTTCTGGAAGCCGCGTTCGCTGTATCTGTTCGAAGAGGACGACGGCGCGGCCGGCGGAAGAGTACATCACACAACCGGCCAGATTCTCTATGGATGGCTGCCTTTCCTGATTCTCGGGGTTTTTGTTTTGATCTGGGGATGGACGTCGGTAAAGGAGCGGCTCAATGCGTTTACGCTCGGGCCGATTCAAGGCCGCTACGTCATCGACGTCCCGCTGCTCGACAGAGTCGTGATGCGCGTGCCGCCAATCGTCCCGGAACCGGCGCCGGAGCGCGCTCAGTATACGTTCAATTGGCTGTCCGCGACGGGAACAGGCGTCATGATTGCCGCAGCCGTTACGGCATTGACGGCAGGCTTCACGCTACGCCGCTTTCTTGAAAGCTTCCGTAAGACCTGCCGCCGGATGGTCGTGCCGCTGCTTGCGATTGTGCCGATGCTGGGCCTCGCTTATACAACAAGGTATTCGGGTCTCGACGCCATTCTAGGCCTGGCGTTCACGCAGACAGGATTCTTCTATCCATTTTTTGCGGCGTTCCTCGGATGGCTCGGCGTGGCGCTGACGGGCAGCGATACGTCGTCGAACGCCCTGTTTGGAAGCCTCCAGCGCATTACAGCCGAGCAGTTGAATCTCGATCCTGTGCTGATCTGCTCGGCCAACTCCACAGGCGGCGTCATGGGGAAAATGGTGGACGCGCAAAGCATCGTCGTCGCTTCGACGGCCACCAATCAGGTCGGCAACGAAGGATTGATCTTCCGATTCGTGATGTGGCACAGCGTCGCGCTCGCAACGATCGTGGCTCTCATCATCATGATGTACGCGTACGTTTTCCCACAGTTCGTGCCCCATAACGTGGAGTTCCTGGAACTGTTTTAAATGAAGTCTTATCGTGAGGAACTGACGTTCGAAACGAAGACGCGGCGGGCGTATATCAACATCACGCCGCAGGTGGAGACGGCGCTGAAAAAGAGCGGAATCAAAGAGGGTCTTTGTCTCGTCAATCCCATGCACATCACGGCCAGCGTGTATATCAACGACGACGAAGCCGGACTCCTCAAGGACTACGACGACTTCCTCGAACGTCTCGCGCCGCACGAACCCGTGCGCCAGTACCGGCACAACGACACAGGCGAGGACAACGCCGACGCCCACATCAAACGTCAGGTCATGGGCCGTGAAGTCGTGGTTGCCGTGACGAACGGCAAACTCGACTTCGGACCGTGGGAGCAGATTTTCTACGGCGAGTTTGACGGACGGCGAAAGAAGAGGGTGTTGGTGAAGATCATTGGGGAGTAGCGGTTGAGAAATGAAAATTGATTAGTGATTAATGATTAATGCGCTTGGCAGATGAGAATTCTCTGGAACGATAAGGCGGGTTCAGGTTGAGGATTTGCCAAGCGCATTAATCATTAATCACTAATCAATTTTCACTACTGTCCCAACGTTACTTGAATAGATTCAGTTGATTGTGCATTTCTGATTCCTGATCTTGGTCGCCAATGTTGGAAAAGGCCTCTAAAATCGGCGTTTTTTCGAAAACGGTCACACT
>Ga0073934_10000315_pt1 | contig 142424 bp, 128 predicted proteins | sample LarsenN4metaG_FD_76834 | JGI IMG/M metagenome (GOLD analysis project Ga0073934, IMG submission 76834) | Hot spring sediment bacterial and archeal communities from British Columbia, Canada, to study Microbial Dark Matter (Phase II) - Larsen... ... | reverse complement strand
TTTTGCTCAACATCCCAACGCTTCTTCCCCGAAATCTTTCGGGGCTGAACAGGCATCGTCGTTGTTTCCATCGAACCTCCTCATGCAATTATACCTGTCCAAATCTTAAGTGGGGCACGGCAAGAAAGGCAGGCAGGGGGACAGGAACCCAAGCCCCTTGTGAAAAAAGTTGCTATTTCGGATTTCGGCCTTATACTTTTTAACGTAAATCTAAAGCGAGGGGGAAAGGGTAAGGTATGAAAATGCGCTTCATTTTGATGGTAATGCTCTTTTCGGCCGCGGCGGCATTGGCCCAGCCCGCGCCATCCGGCTTTGGGGATTTGAACCAGAAGCTGGTTTTCTCCCCCGGGGCGGGGCTCGCTTTCCCGGTCGGGGATTTTGACAACAACAACGACTTGGGATTTTCCGTCGGCTCCGGGCTGGAATACTTTGTCTCCTCCCGTTTGGCGCTTTCGGCCAACTACGCCTACTTCAACTTTAGCGACCCGAATCCGGGGATAGACGGCGAAAGCTTTCACTTTTTGGGATTGGGAGCGCGCGGGCTTTTGTTTGCGGATTCCCGGCTGACCCCTATGTCCGACTGGCCGGGGGGCTGTACCAGGCCTCCAGGGCTTCCAAGGCGGGCATCAACGGCGGGCCGGGGATTTTGTACCGGGCCTCCAAAAATGTGGGGCTTTGGGCGGAAGGGAATGCCCATATGATTTTTAACTATGCCGCCGGCCCCGCCTCCAACACGGCCCATTTCTTGGGGGTTTCCGCCGGTTTGATGCTGACGATTCCCACCGGCGGCCAAAAGTCGCAGGCCATCCGCCGCCGGCCGCAGGAACCGCCGCTGGCGGTCGTAAAGGAGGAGAAGCGGCAGGAGCCGGGCGCGTTGGCGCCGATTCCCGGGGAGGAGCTTGGTCTTTCGGTGGTCTATTTCGACTTCGACAAATACGACCTGCGGGCCGATGCCAGGGCCACGCTGGACAAAAACATCGAAATTTTGCAAAAGAATCCCGGCTGGAAAATCGAGCTGGAGGGGCACTGCGACGAAATCGGCACGGAGGAGTACAACATCAGTTTGGGGTGGAAGCGGGCCGAAGTGGTTCGTGAATACCTGGTTAAATCCGGCATTGAACGGGACCGCTTTGCCACCATTTCCTACGGCAAGGCGCGGCCGGTCTTTTTGGATCAGGATTCCGCCGGGCGGGCCAAAAACCGCCGGGTGGAGTTCAGGATAGTCGCCCGGTAGGGTCTTTTTTTGTCCCCCTGTATTTGCGGGGCGAACCGGCGGGTTCGCCCCTTTTTATTTGCCTTCCTCCCCACATCGGGAAGGCCCGCCCCAGCCGAACTCGGATTTGGGCCGGAGGGGCCCTCAGGTAGTTGGGTTCGCTTTTCAATCGTCAATGTTTCTTCCCCTCCCCTTGAGGGGAGGGTGAAGCCCTCGCTTAAAGCGGGACCGAGGGTGGGGGTCATTCGCCTTCCAGCTTGACCGTATGTTCATTCGCACAACCAAAAAAAGGGGTTGCCTTTTTGAAATAGACCGTTTATTTTTGCCAAACCTTAAACCTATAGGAGGAGCGTATGAGGAAATTGGCGTTAACGGTTTTGGCTGCAGTTTTGGTTCTGACGGTTTCCGGATTCGCCCAGCCGGGGCCTTCCGGCTTCGGGGATATGAACCATTCTTTGGTATTTACCCCCCAAGGGGGATTGCTTTTTCCGGCCGGCGATTTCAGTGATCGGAACGATATGGGCTTCAGTTTGGGGGGGGGGTTGGAATACTTTATTTCCCCGCAGGTTTCCTTGGGAGCCAACGTTTCCTATCTGGATTTTAGCGACCAAACTCCTCCCGGCCCGGGCCCCTTTTCCCAGGGAGCCAATTTTTATTTTTTGGGAGCCACGGCCCGCGGTTTTCTTTTTCATGATACCCGGCTTAACCCCTATGTCCGGGCCGCCGGCGGCTTGTATGAAGGGGACGGCCTCTCTAGCGCGGGCATCCATTTCGGTCCGGGGCTTTTATATCGGGTTTCCGAAAAGGTGGGGCTTTTTACCGAAGGAACCGTTCACTTCGTTTTTGAAAGCCGGCAGGCCGTTTCCTCCACGGCCAACTTTTTCGGCCTCACCGCCGGACTTTCTTTGACTATACCCACCGGCAGCCGGCGGGAGACGGTGATGGAAAGGCCGGTTCAGAGGGAGAAAAGGCCCGAGCCCAGAAGAGAGGCGGAACCGGCGGAAATTTCCCTCTCCCCCATTTTCTTTGATTTTGACAAATACAATCTGGATGACGATGCCGTGGCTATCTTAAACGGGCATGTCGAAGTTTTACGCGCCCATCCCGGTCTCAAAGTTGAGATTGAAGGGTATTGCGGCGAGCAGGGATCGGACGAGTACAACATTTGGCTGGGGCATAGAAGAGCCGATGCCGTCAAGGATTATTTTATCGGGCATGGAATAGACGGAAGCCGCCTGACCACCATTTCCTATGGAAAAAGGCAACCACCCCAGCCGAATTACGGCAAAACCTTGGCCACCAACCGCCGGGTCCAGTTCAAAATTATGTCCCGTTAAAGAGCGGGCCGCTATAAACCGGGCAATCAAAATAGTCCTTAATTGGATAATGCCTAAAAAAGCCGTTCCGGATTCCGGGGCGGCTTTGTTTTTATGAATTTCGGTTCTTTTCTGGTTTCTGGTTTTGACGGTTTTTCCATTCCGCCCGTCTTCGTCCGGTTCCTCCGGGAGAATAAGCCGGGGGGAGTGATTCTCTTTTCGCGAAATTATCAATCCCCGGCCCAGTTGAAGGCCCTTTGCGCCGAACTAAAGTCCTTTTCCGACCACCCGCCGCTTATCATGGTGGATCAAGAGGGGGGGACGGTCGTTCGCTTTAAGGAAGGTTTTCCGGAAATGCCGGCGGCCCGTACGTTCGGGGAGAAGCGGGATTTTGCCGGGCTTTCAGCGGCCTGCCGAAGAATGGCGGAGGCGTTGAGCCAGGCGGGCGTGGATATGAATTTGGCGCCGGTGGTGGACGTGGTCACCGAGCCAAAAAATGAATACCTGAAGCCCCGCACTTTTGGTGACGAGCCGTTCCTCGTCTCCCAGATGGCACAGGCGGCCATCGAGGCTTTGCACGCGGGCGGCGTTTTGACCTGCGCCAAGCATTTTGTCGCCTTGGGCGACTCGGCCAAAGACCCCCATCAGCTTCTTCCGCAATCGAACACCACGAAGGAAAAACTGGAGGTGATTTTTTTCCCTCCCTTCCGGGCGGCGGTGGAAGCCGGCGTCGACTGTTTAATGTCCACCCATATCCGCGTTCCGGCGCTGGACAAAGACGAACCGGTGGTTTTCTCCAAGAGCGCCTTCTCCATTTTGCGGGGAGTAACCGGTTTTGAAGGGGTGATTTTGTCCGATGATTTGGAAATGGGGGCCATCGCCGACCATTGGGGTGTGCCGGAGGCCGCAGTTTTGGCCCTTGCGGCCGGGAACGATATGGCCTTGGTCTGCCACTCCCTGGAAAGACAGGAAGCGGCCTTGGAAAAAATCGCCCAAGAGGCCGGGAAAAACAAGGATTTTTCCCGCCAGCTTGAAGTCAGCCGGAAACGGCTGGAGGGCCTGCGGGCGAAAAGAAGGGTATGAGCGCGCTTTTCGATTTGCTTTGGAAAATCAATTCCGGACGAAAGATAACCGGCTTGGGGCTTATGTCCGGCACCTCGGCGGACGGGCTGGATATGGCGTTGGTGGAATTCTCCAAGAAAAACGCTCCCCGGTTTTTAAAGGGGAAAACGTATCCCTATCCGGCGGGCGTCCGAAAAAAAATATTGGAGTTTCAACAAACCCGCCAAATTTTTCCCGAAGAAGCGATTCTGTTTTCACAATTTCTGGGAGAGGTCTGGGCCAAAATGGTCAAAAAGTTTTTGGCGGCTGCAAAGGCTAACTCTCCGGACTTCCTCGCCTCCCACGGCCAGACCATCCGCCACCTTCCTGAATTTCGAAAATTTATGGGGAAGCGGCTGCGGGGAAGCTGGCAAACGGGAGAGGCGGAGGTTTTGGCCAAACGGCTGGAGACGGTCGTGGTTTCCGATTTTCGCGCGGGCGATGTCGCCCTTGGGGGCTCCGGGGCCCCCTTGATGCCGTACGTTCACCAGCATCTTTTCGCTTCCCCCAACAAAGTGCGCGGGGTGTTGAATATCGGCGGCCTCGCCAATCTGACATTTTTGGGGAAAAAACACTTTTGGGCCACGGATACCGGCCCGGGAAATTGCCTTTCCGATTACCTCGCGCAGAAATTTTACCGCCTTTCCTGCGACCCGGGCGGTAGAAAAGCATTGCAGGGAAGGGTGTCGGAAAAGCTTTTGGCCGCCCTTAAGAAAAACCGCTTCTTTGCCCGCCCCTTTCCCAAATCGACCGGCAGGGAGGATTTTTCGATGGACTGGCTGGAGAAGGTTTTGAAAAACCATCGAGGAATGAAGAAAGAAGATGTTCTGGCCACCGTTGCGTTCTTGACGGCTTGGGGCGTGGTGGAGGCGCTGCGAAAAAACGCGCGCGAGAAACTTGACGAGGTTTATCTGGCCGGCGGTGGCGCGGAAAATCTATTTTTTCAAAACCAGTTGCAAAAAGCCCTTCCTGGTGTTTCCTTTCACCCCGCCAGGGAATTGGGTTGGCCGGAGGAGAGCCTGGAAGCGGCCGGGTTCGCCCTGCTCGGCTGGTGGTGTCTCGCCGGCGTAAAAATAGGAGAAGCCCGGGTAACCGGGGCCGAAAAGAAAGGCATTTTGGGAAAGGTCTCGCAAATATGAAAAAACTCACCCTGATTATTGGTTCCACGGCTCTTTTGGCATTCCTTGCGGGCTGCGGCAAGCCCCCCCGGATAGAAGAAAAACCGACCCCGGAAATCGCGGAGTTCGTCAAAGTTCGCTTGACGGTCAGCGGCGACCGTTTTGAAGTCCGATCCGGCGGGGGCTGGATTTTTCAATTGCACCGGGCCGACTCCTCCGAGGCATGGTTCGAAACCGATTCCTATTTCCAAATCGGCCGCGGCAAACAATTCCTCTGGTTGAAGGAAAACGGCCAAAAGGATTTCGACTCCAATGTAGTCTGGACGCTTATGCGCCCCAAAAAGGAGGGCCAATTTATTCAATTTGACGGTCGAAACTACCGGGGAGAGTTTTGGGTAACCCTCGATTCGTTTGCCAACATAATCCTCGTCAACAAGCTCGGTCTGGAAGATTACATTAAAGGGGTCCTTCCCCCGGAAATCGGCAAGCGCCCGGCCAAGGAAATCGAGGTTTTGAAGGCGCAGGCCGTGGCCGCCCGAACCTACACCCTTTCCCACCTCGGCCAATACCCCGGCAAACCCTGGGATATGGAGGCGGATTCCCGGGATCAAGTGTATTCCGGTATGGAGGCGGAGGACCCGGTCTGCTCGCGGGCGGTGGAGGAGACGGCCGGGGAAGCGGCCACCTTCAACGGCAAATTCATCAACGCTTACTATCATTCCACCTGCGGCGGCAAGACCGATTACATCTCCTCGGTCTGGCCCCACAAGCCGCAGGAGCCGTATCTGGTTCCGGCCGACGATGATACTTTCTGCCTCTGGTCAAAAAACTTCTACTGGCGGGAGGGGCTTTCCCAGCGCTGGCTGGTGGATAAAATCTCGGCCTTCCTGAAACAGCACGGCCGTCCCGAATTGGGCAAAATCACTCCCGTTACCGATATGGCCATAACCGAGCGGAACAGTTCCGGGCGGGTCCGGATTTTGACGGTAAAAACGGAGAAGGAAAGTTACACCCTTATGGCCGATTCCATCCGCTGGGCTTTGGGGCGCCCCTCTTCCCCCAATACGCAGGCGATTTTACCCTCCACCCTTTTCGACGTGGAGACGTTCCGCTCCCGGAGCGAGGATTTGGACAGCGCCGTCATCACGGGCCGGGGGGCGGGACACGGCATCGGGATGTGCCAGACGGGCGCCATCGGCCGGGCTCGCGCGGGTCAGAGTTACAAAGAAATTTTGGAGCATTACTACCCCGGCATCCGCTTGGAACGGGTGCGCCGCTTCGGCAGCCGGTAGATTCTCCCACTTTTTTCTTTAGAAGCAGACCGTGTGTTTGCTTTTTTAGAAACTCCTTGTTCCCCTTCCGCGTTGGATATATCTTCCAAATCGAGGGGTTTGAGTCGTCAAACGGACCGCATCCGTCACAACTGGGAGGTGCCGAATGAGAAGCAGGAACTCTTCGTTTTCAACCAGGCCGATCGTTTTTACAATTTCTTTGCTTTTATGCGCTCCCCTTTTTGCCGCTCCCAACGCGCGAACCGTTTCCGGTGCCGCTTTTGGCCGGCCCGTTCGGGGCATCCCCGGCCGGGCGGATGTTCGCGCCGTCGTGAATTTCAGCGAGTTTGCACAAGCCGCGAAATCTGTCTTGCCGGTGGAAGAGAGAGGCAAAGCCGTTCCCGATTTTTTGCCCATTCCAAGGAAAGGGGAAGTTTTGCCGGAAGCGGTTGGCCGTTGGCAGGAAAGCTTGGTGCCGCCTGCACCCCAAGCGCCGGGCGGCATTCTCTCAACCGGAACACCGACCCCCTCCGTCAGTTTTGCCGCCCTCGGCGACAATAACACGGTCATTCCGCCGGACGTGCACGGTGCCGCCGGTCCGAACCACTTGATGACCACCTTGAATTCGCAGGTTCGCGTTCAAAACCGTACCGGCGGCATAATCAGCACAGTGACTTTAAACAGCTTCTGGTCCAGCACGGGAGCCACGGGTGTCTTTGACCCCAAGGTGCTCTACGATCCCTATGCCAACCGCTTTATGTTCACGGCGGTTTCCAATTCCCGCTCCTCCGCTTCGTCCGTTTTGATGGGGGTTTCCCAGACCTCCGACCCAACCGGCAGTTGGAATCTTTACCGCATCGACGCCGACCCGACCAACCGGGTCTGGGCGGACTACCCCAGCATGGGTTTTAACAACAACTGGATTGTAGTGAACGTGAACCTTTTCACCGTGGTTGGCGATACCTTCATCCGCTCCGACAATTACGCTTTCAACAGGGCCGACCTCTACGCCGGCGGCACGGGGCTTTTCACGCTTTTGCAGGATACCACTTTCGGCGGCGCGATTACCCCGGCTTTGACTTACGACACCACCGTTTCCACGATGTATCTTTTGGAGGACTGGTTCGGGAATTCGGGCGGGAACGGCTTTTTGCGACTTTCCACCATCACCGGCCCGGTCGGTTCGGAGGTGTACACTCCCGGCGTTGCTTTTCCCTCCACTCCCAATCCGTGGGAGGATATTCCCTCGGTCGGTTTTGCCGATTTTGCCCCGCAAGTGGGTTCCACGCGAAAAATAATGTGCAACGACGCGCGGATGCAAAACACGGTCTACCGCAACGGCTTTCTTTGGTGCGCCCACACGGTTTTTCTCCCGGCCGGCTCCGGTACCCGTTCTTCCGTGCAGTGGTGGAAAATCAGCACGGCAGGCGCCGTTTCCCAGCGCGGGCGTATGGATGATCCTTCAGGTAATCTTTTTTATGCCTTTCCCTCGATTGCCGTCAACAAAAACGACGCCGTTTTAATCGGCTATTCCCGTTTCTCCGCGGCCCAGTTCGCCGGGGGTAATTACTCCTATCGGATTGCCACTGATCCAGCCAACACCCTCCGCAACGACACGGTCTTAAAAGCAGGGGAGGCCAAATATGATAAGGATTTCGACAGCGGCCGGAACCGCTGGGGGGATTACACCAACACCGTGGTGGATCCCGTGAATGACGTCGATATGTGGACTATTCAAGAATATGCCGCCCCGCGCTTAACCGGTGCCGACCGCTGGGGGACCTGGTGGGGAAGAATTCCGGAGCCATCGGATCCCTGCAATCCTGACACCGTCCCTCCGGTGCTCAACTGCCCCGCCAATCTGGTTCAAAACAACGCTCCCGGTCAATGCTCGGCGCTGGTGACTTTTTTTCCCACGGCCTCCGATGACTGCGGCATCGCATCGCTGGTCTGCACGCCGGCTTCCGCTTCAACTTTTCCCGTCGGTCTGACCAACGTCACCTGCATCGCCGCCGATACGGCCGGCAACGCCGACACCTGCACTTTTTCCGTGACGGTCAACGACGCCGAACCTCCCCAGGCCAGCTGTCCGGCCAGCACCGTGGTGAACAACGAAACCGGTTCTTGTGTGGCGACGGTCAGCTTTGCCGCCAACGTTTCCGACAACTGCCCGGGAGCCACGGTGGCCTGTGCCCCTCCTTCCGGTTCTTCGTTTCCAGTCGGCCTGACCACCGTCACCTGCATCGCCGCCGACTCCGCCGGCAACGCCGATACCTGTACGTTTACCGTAACGGTCAACGATACGGAGAATCCCCAGGCCAACTGCCCGGTCAACGTACTTGAAAATACCGATCCGGGACAATGCTCGGCGGCAGTCAACTTTTCCGCCACTGCTTCCGACAACTGCCCCGGCGTTGCGCTGGTCTGCTCGCCTCCTTCCGGTTCTGTCTTTCCGGTGGGGCTGACGGATGTAAACTGCGTGGCCACGGACGGGGCGGGAAACAAGGATTCCTGCCAGTTTATGGTAACCGTCAACGATACTGAAAAGCCGGTTTTGGATTCGGTTGCCTGTCAAACGGATTACGCTATTGATAACGACCCCGGCCAGTGCGGCGCAACTGTGAATTTTTCCGTTTCGGCCACCGACAACTGTCCGGGAGTTTCTGTCAATTGTGTGCCGCCCTCTGGTTCCTTTTTCCCGGCGGGCACGGGTACGACCGTCACCTGCACCGCCACCGACGCCTCCGGCAACAAGGATAGCTGCAGCTTCTTGATCCCGGTTGCCGACACCGAAAAACCGGTCGTCTCCTGCCCGACTGACATGATCGCTTTCCGCTCACCCTCCCAATGTGACAGCGTGCCGGTCAGCTTCGCGTCTGGTGCCACTGACAATTGTCCCGGCGTTTCGGTCGTCTGCAATCCCCCCTCTGGCTCAAAATTTCCGCTGGGCAACTCGGCGGTCACTTGCGTGGCGACGGACGGAACCGGTAATCAGGATAGCTGCACGTTTACAGTGACGGTTTTGAAGGGAGATTTAAATGGCGACGGCTCTTTGACCCCCGCCGATGTGGTGCTCCACCTGCTCTGCGTGTTCAATGCCAGCGGAAACTGCAATTTGTGTCTGGCCGATCTTAACTGCGACGGCCAGCTTTCCCCCGCCGACGTAGTGCTTATGCTAAACGCGGCATTCTCGGCCGTGTACAACATTTGCTCCCCGTAAAAATAGTTTTGCGACTGCAAGGGCGGGTTTTTTACCCGCCCTTTTTTTAAGTAGAGGGGAAGGGGGCGGGCTTTGCCTGCTTGCGCAACTTCAGCCACAAAACGAAACCGAAGGCGAAAAGCAGAATCGCCATCCATTGGTTGTAGGTCCAATGCAAAGCTCCTACGCTTAAATACATCTCCGGCTCGTAGGAGCGGATGAATTCGATGAAAAAGCGGAAAAGTGAATCCCCCATCAACAGAATCGAAAAGCTTAAACCGTCGAATTTTTTTCGTTTGTTGTGCCAGACCAAAAAACCGAATAAAATCAAACCGAAAAGGGAACTGTAAAGCTGGGTCGGGTGAATCACTTGGCCACCAAACTCGGCATCCGGAATCGATCCCGGGGGGAAGGTCACGCCCCAGGGAAGCGTGGTCGGCGTGCCGTAGCAACAGCCGTTCAAAAAACAGCCGATGCGGGTCAAAAAAATCCCAAACGCCACGGTCGGTGCGAAAACGTCGGCCGTTTTCCAGAAGGGGAGTTTGACTTTGTGCATATAGATGAAACCAACGGCCGTGGCGAGGATGACGCCCGTGTACAAGTTCAACCCGGCGATGCCAAACGTACCGCTCTGAAACGGGTTGAACGTGGCCGCCCAGTTCCCCCGGAATTCCTCCAGATGAAAAAAAACATACCCCAGCCGCGCGCCGACGATGCCAGCGGCGATTACCAGGAAAGCGAGATTGGAGAGTTGGTTGACGTCCAGTCCCTCTCGGGCCCCCCAGCGACGGATGAGATAAAGCCCGATGAAAAAAGAGGCAGCCAGCATCAACCCGTAGGTGCGCAGGGCGAGGGGTCCGATGTGAAACAGTTCAGGACACATTAGCCCTCGAATAAAAGCTTGTCAGCCACCGTCTGGCAAGCCTAAAAGCTGCCGGGGCGATGGCCAACCCGACAATCACATCCGAAACGTAGTGAAACCGGCCGTACACCGTGCCGACCGCCAGCCCCATCACCAACGGCAGAAGGATCCAAAACCAAGTTTTCACCCCGCGGTAAAGGCACATCAAAACCAAAACGGCCACCGCGACGTGGCTGGAGGGCATGCAGCCGCCGTGAATGGCCCCCTTGTCGATCACGAATTTCACCAGATGATAAAAGAGAGGGCTTTCCACCGGCGGCGGATGCAAATGGGGAATGTGATAGCGCGGCCCCTCCACTGGATAAAGCAAAAACAAAGCGTAGGAAATGAAAAACCCAAGGGCCACGGAAAGCACCAGTTGCTGGAAATCCTCCGTTTTCCGGTTGGCCCAGAGAATCAAGGCCCCCAGGGGGATGATAAAATAGTAGGAGAAGTAGCCCGCCATAAAAATTTCGGTCAACCAAATATTGGCTCGCTCCGCCATCCAAACGGAGGGAATCACGCCGGTCAGTTTGTACTCGAAGTCGATCAACTGCGCATCGAACCAGCGGTCAGTAAACAGATGCACAAGATAGCCGGTCTCCTCGTACAAAAAAGTGAATAGCAGAATCAAATATCCCCAGCGCAAAAGCCCCTTTATGCCCGCTGAGCCGCCTTTCAGCGTTGCGGCCAAAAGCAAAACAACGCCGACAATGGCGCCGTGGAAGACCAAAAACCAGCCCCAGTTGGGAAGCCGCGAGTGGAAAAGCAGAATGGAAACACTTAAAAAGCCCAGATAGCCGAAAAGAGCCCAATCGATGGGGACGAGATGAAATCTTTTTTGCGCGGCCGGTTTTCGGATTTCCTTTTCAGTCAAGGAAGAACTAAATTTCGTCTCCAGCTTGAACTCCTTCCACCACCACGGTGATCTCTCCTTTGGGGGGATGAGCCGAATAATATTCGACGAGTGTGCTCAACTCTCCGGTTCTGGTTTCCTCAAATTTCTTGGTCAGCTCCCGCGCCACGGCTGCACGCCGGTTGCCGAGGGATTCTTTCAGTTCCTCGAGAAATTTCACCAAACGAAAAGGGGATTCAAAAAAAATGAGCGTGGCGTCCAGTTCCCGCAGGGCCTCCAGCCGCTTTCTGCGCTTGCCCGGTTTTTTGGGCAAAAACCCCTCGAACAAAAAGCGGTTAGTCGGCAGGCCGGAGGTCACGAGCGCGGCCAGAACGGCGGAAGGGCCGGGGACGGCGTACACCGGAATCTCATTTTGATGGCAGGCGCGTACCAGAACAAAACCGGGGTCAGAAACACCCGGAGTGCCGGCGTCGGAAACCAAGGCCACGGTTTTCCCTTCCTTCAAAATCTCCAAAATTTCCGGCGCGCGCTTTTCTTCGTTCTGTTCGTGAAAGGAAATGAGACGGGCTTTGATTCCGAGACGGGCCAGAAGCTGGCCGGTGTGGCGAGTGTCCTCGGCGGCTACGATGTCCGACTCTTTTAAAATTCGTTCAGCCCTATGAGTCAAATCTTGGAGGTTACCGATGGGGGTGGCGACCAAAAAGAGCGCCACCTACCGGCTCCAGTCGCGGGAGAGCTGAAAATCAATCCCCACCGTGCGGCGGGAAAGCTTGGCGACGACCGGCAAAGTCCGTTTGTACTGGCTGGCGGCCACAATCTTTTCAATTTTTTTCACCGTTTCGGCCGGAAATCCGGCCTCGATGATTTCCTCCGCCCGCCAGCGCTCATCCACCAGCAAATACAATATCTGGTCGGCCAGCTCGTAGGTGAACCCCAACTCTCCTTCCACCGTTTGCCCGGCCCACAAATCGGCGGAGGGTTTTTTCTTCAAAACGCTTTCTGGCACCCCCAGAAAGGTCGCCAACTGCCGCTCCTGCGTTTTGTACAAATCCCCCAGCGGATTTATTGACGAAGCGGAATCCCCGAACCAGGTACTGTATCCCAGCATCGCTTCGCTTTTGTTGGAAGTTCCTATGACCAATGCTTTCTCCTTCTGCGACTGGTCGAAAAGAATAATCATCCGGCAGCGGGCCATCACATTTCCCCGGCGGACTTTGTCCGCCTCCGGCAACTGTTCCAAATAGGCGTCCACCATCGCCGTAATCTCGATTTTTTGACTCTTGATGCCGGTTTTTTTCACCACTTCCTCGGAGTCCGTGATGGAATTTGGACTCGACGTTTTATACGGCATCAAAATTCCCAAAACGTTTTCGGGGCCGTAGGCCCGGGCGGCCAGAAAAGCGGAGACGGAGGAATCAAGCCCACCGGAAAGCCCGACCACCCCTTTGGAAAAGCCGAATTTTCCCGCCTCCCGTTTCAGAAAATCGACCAAAAATCCGGCCACGAATTCCGGGTCGATGGTCAAATCCACTTTCATCTTTTCACCTTGCGGCGTTTGGAGGCCGGTTTTGCTTTGGGCGGTTTTGGCGACGGCGAGGCGTGGTTGCCGCCCCGGATGCGCAAAAGCTCGTTGATGGCGAAATCCAGCTTTTCATCCCGCAAGAGGGGAGTCCGCAGGCGCGCCCGGCGCACTTTGCCGAGCGAAATTTCGGCCGTTTGCAAATCCTCCTCGAAATAGGGAAGTTTCATTTCCGGTTTGCCGGCGGGGTCGATGATTTCCGACCCCCCCCAGAACCCCACGCCGTCTTCAAACCCGACCCGGTTGGCGAAAATCCAATAGAAACCATGCAGGTCGGAATAAAACCGGTTCATCTTTTCCCAGATGGCGGAGGAACCCATCCGGCTTTTTTCCTCCAGCCCCCTCGCGGTGCCGTTGGCGATGTTGGCCACCAAAATGGCGCCGTCCAGCATCAACAAATAGGGGCAGAAGGAATGCCAGGCCTCCTCGCAGATTAAAAGCCCAAAGCGCCCAAAGCGGGTATTGAAGGCCGAGAGGGTCGTCCCCTCGCCGAAAAAGCGCCCCTCGTCGAACATCCCGTAGGTGGGCAAAAAAACTTTGCGGTGCATATAAACGATTTTTCCGCCGTCGGCAAAGCAGGCGGAGTTGTAGTAAACGTAGGAAGGGTCTTCCTCCGCCAAGCCGAAAATGACGCCAATCTTTTCCGAGGCCTTCAGAATTTTCTGGATTTCCGGAGAATTTCTCCGCAACGCTACCTCCGGCACCATATCTTTTAACAAATAGCCGGTCAAGGAAAGCTCTGGAAAGACCACCAAATCGGCCCCTTGGCTTTCGGCCTTGCTTATGGTTTCCAAATGCAGTTCCAGATTCGACTTCACATCCCCCAGTTTGGGGGCAATCTGGGCTAAGGCGATTTTGACTTTATCCGCCACGGCTCTAATATATGCTTCCTGGCGGGGATTGACAAAAGCCGTTCCGCCCCGTAGTTTTTGGCCAACCTAAAGAAAAGGAGTAGGGTATGGCTTCGGTGAACAAGGTGATTTTAATCGGCAATTTGGGGAAGGACCCCGATTTGCGTTACACCCCGTCCGGTCAGGCAGTGGCCACTTTTTCTCTGGCCACCAACGACCGCTACAAGGATAAAGACGGCCAGATGGTGGAGCGGGCGGAGTGGCACAACATCGTGGTCTGGGGAAAACAGGCGGAATCCGCCAAGGAGTATTTGAAAAAAGGGCGCCAGATTTTCGTGGAGGGGCGGATTTCCTACCGCACCTATGATGACCGGGAAGGGAACAAGCGCTACATCACCGAGGTGGTGGCCCAGCGCATCCAGTTTTTGGGACGCCGCGAGGAGGCGCCGGAGACCGTCCCCGCCGAGCCGGATATGGAAGCCCCGGGAACAGAAGAAGAGAACCTCCCCTTCTAAATGTTTTTGCTTAAAAAGCCGGTCTCGTCCAGTATCTGGATCGGACTGGCTTTATTTTTTGTTTCCTTCGGGATTTACTCGGCCACGCTGGCCCGCACGATTGGCTTCATCGATTCCGGCGAGCTGGCCTGGGCCTCCGCCACGCTCGGCATACCCCACCCCACCGGCTACCCGCTCTATACGCTTTTGACCTACCTGTTCGTTTCGGCTCTTCCCTTTCTTGAGCCGATAGTAGCCATCAATTTTTTCTCCGCTTTGGCCGTCTCCGCCGCTACGGTCGGTTTTTTTTTGTTTTAACGAATCTTTTAACTGAGCCGGACTGGAGAAAAGAAACCGCCACCGGGCTTGTTTCATTGGCCGCCGCCTTTTCACCAATTTGGTGGTCGCAGGCCACCGGCAACGAGGTGTACGGGCTTAATCTTTTCTTTGTCGCCCTCGTTTTTTTGCTTTTGTTCCAGTTGTTAAAGAGAAACCGCCTCCGCCGGAATTTTCTCTTGCTGGCTTACGTCTTGGGGCTTTCCTTCACCAACCATCTGCAAACTGTGCTTCTGTTCCCAACTTTTTTTCTGCTCTATTTTTTTCATCGCCGGGAATGGAATTTTGATTTTCGGACGTGGATTTTGGCCGGGCTTTTGTTCTTCCTGGGACTTTCGACCTATCTCTATCTCCCCATCCGCTCCACCGCCGGCCCCCTCGCGGATTGGGGCGCCACTTCCGATTGGGGGAACTTCCTCCGCCACATTTTCGGCTGGCAGTACCGGGTCTATATCTTCGACATACCATTCAATCAAATGGTGGAAAACGGTTTTGCCGCCCTTGGCACCGTTGCCACCCAGCTCAAATGGCCGCTTTGGATTTTAATTGCCGGATTGTTCTTCGTCCGGTTGCCGAACCGAAAAGTCCTGTTTCCCCTGCTGTTTTATCCGGTCATCATCCTCATCTACAATGCGGGCTATGCCATTCCGGACATCGATTTCTATTACCTGCCAGTGATTTTTTGCCTCTTTATATTGGCTGGGGTGGGGGCTTTCGGATGGTTTTCCTCTTTTTCAAAATTGAAACAGGGGAAAGGAAAGGTTGAAGCGGCCTTTTTGATTTTTCTTTCGGCTTCGACGGCTTATGCCGCCCTTTCCAATTGGGGACGCGCCGACCAATCCAAAAACCGATTCGCCCAAGAAGTGATGGAAAATATATACGCCTCCGCGCCGGACGGCGGGCTGGTCTTCACCGCGCAATGGGACCATTATTCCCCGTGGCTCTACAACCATTTTGTTCTGGGAAAAAGGCCGGACTTGAAAATGCTGAATGTCAATCTGACCAACCGCTCCTGGTATCTGGATTTTTTACAGCGCACCCTGCCGGAGCAAACATCCGGGTTGAAGGAGAAAATCGGTGCCTACCGCGCCATGGTGCGGGATTTTGAAACCGGAAGGTCGATCGACACGGCACGAATCGAAGGTTTGCGCCAAACGATTCTCGCCTCCATTTTGCGCCGCGCCCACGCCTCCGGGCCGGTCTATTTCGACGCTGGGGTAAATTTTGATTCCGCCGCCGGCTGGTTTATGGCGCCGGAGGGAGCGCTCTTTCGCGTCTACGAAAAGCCGGGGTATTATCCGTATTCAATGCCGCCGCTCGGTTTTTCCCGGACGGAATATTACGGTTTGCCGGAGGAGAGAATCATCCGGCGGGAAATCGAAGGCCTGAACTGGATTTTAAATTTGCGCAAAAACTACGAAGAGATTTTCGGGCCTAAATCGCCTGCGGGAGATACAAGGAACCGGCCTTGAGCCAGGCCAGTTCCTTTTTGTTGCCAAAATCCTCGGAAATTTTCAAGATCCAGAGCCGCAAGAGCTTAAAGTCCACACTTATTTCCGCCACGAGCGCATCGGCAATCTCCACGGCCCGCCAGGTGGGCTGGGGGGAAAACTCGACACACAGGACGTTCCCGGCCAGATTGGTCAGATACTCCTCCCCATCCCGGCTGGCGGGGAGGGGAAAAAAGGCACGGGAACGATACAACTTTTGCGGTGGAAAAAGATGCGGAACGGCAAGCCAATTTTCCTTCGGGCAGCGAACTTCCACGTGCGCCAGCTCCCCCCTTTTATCCAGCTCGATGGACATCCGCTCCGCTTCCAGCGAATAGTCGAACCGGCGGCGGGGGCGGAAGGCGACCCCCAAAACCCCCTCGTGTGCCTCGTAAAAGCCGTGCGCCTCGGGCAGGAACCAGCTCCCGCAAAATTGGATGGAAAACCCCTTCATTTTCGGCGCAGGGCGGCAAGCCGTTCCTTGGCCCTTTTGGCCTCGGTGGAGGTGGGATACTGGTCGGCCAGCATATCGTAATAGCGGATGGCCACCGGCGGATCTTTCTTCTCGAACAACTGGGCCGCCTTGTAGAGCGAAGTGGGGGCTTTTTCGCTCCGCGGAAAATTCTGGGCGACCAAAAGATAGCGCCCGACGGCGGAGTCGGCCATCCCCTTGTTGTTAAAGGCCTCCCCAATCCAGAAATGGCAGTTGGGGTTCAGCTCCGAGTTCGGAAAGGTCTCCAAAAACTCGGCAAACCCGGCGATGGCCAAATCGTATTTCCCCCGGCGGAAGTCCATAAAGGCGTTGTCGTACAACTGCTTGGGGTCCACCCCCGGGCTGGAACCGGTTGAACTGCCCGGGTCGTTGTTTTTAATGAGGGAGTCGGGGGGCGGGCGCAAATTCTGCAAGCGGGCGCGGAATTCCTCCCAGTTTTTGAAGAGGTAATCGAACCGCCCGTTGACGTCCTCCACCCGGCCGCTCACCACCTCCAGCTTACGGGAAAGCTCACGGATGGAGCTTTTCAGCTCGGCCCCCATCTTTTGGTTCTCCTCCAATTGCGCCTGATAGGCCTTTTCCAAGGAGGCCGCTTTGCGCTGCAAATCGGTGTTGGCCTGCTTCAAGCTGTCCAGCTTGACGTCCATGGTGTTCACCTGTCCCGGGGAGACGCACCCCGTCAGCGCGAGCGCGGCGGCCGTTAGAATCGAAAAGAGAAAGAGGCGCAAGACCATTTTTATTTGTTCACGAACTCGGCGCGGCGGTTCTGCTGCCAGGAGGCCTCGTCATGCCCAAAGGCGACCGGGCGTTCCTTGCCGTAGGAAACCGTGGAAATCCGGCTGCCGTCAATCCCCAAATCCATCAAGTACTGCCGGGCGGCGGCGGCGCGGCGTTCGCCGAGCGCCAGGTTGTATTCCACCGTTCCCCGCTCGTCGCAATGACCTTCAATCAAAATGCGCATGTTGGGGTCGGCCTTCAAGACGCGGGCGTTTTGTTCCAAGGCCGACTTGGCGTCGTCGCGGATGGCGTAGCGGTCGAAATCGAAATAAATTTTTTGGAAGCCCGAGGGGGTCGGTTCCTCGCGCACCTCTTCGGTCGGCACGCGGCCCGAAGTGTCCTGCGGCTGGGTCTGAGTTTCAGTTACGGGGGGTTTTTCCTGTACGGGCTGGGCTTTTTTGCCGCAGCCGGAAACGTAGAATCCCATTAAGGTAATCCCCAAAAGCAACAGTCCGATTCGCTTCATTTTTCCCTCCATTATTTTGTTATACCCGTCTTGTACCGGTTAATATCCTTATATATATCGGCAAGTTACAGGGCCGAAATTTAGGGCGAAAATCCATTTTTTCGCTCCCGGCGTAAAGTAAGCCGCCTTTGGAAAATTTGTCAATAGAAATCGGGAGGGGAAAAATTTGATGATTGAAGAACAAAAACGAAGGGAATTTAGTTGTGAATCTGGAAGTTTGGGTGGAGGTGTAGCTGGGGGTTGAAGAGGGATTTTTAAAACCACCCCCTCCGACCCTTCGGGTCTCATCCCCCTTAAGTACAGGGGGACAAGAAGATCATTTTAAGGAGAGGGAGGGGCAGAGCGGGAGCTCTGCCCTCTCGCCTTTCCTTTTTTTGTTTCTTTTTTTTTACGTGCGACGGGTTTTAAAACGGCCGTGAAAGTGGGAGACGGAACCTGCTCTAAAACGGGGCTTTATATCCCCGTATGGCGGTCCTCTCCGTACGGCCTGCCTGTATATTTGTTCTGCCCTGCGCGCGGCAGGCCCCCGCGAAGGCGTTTCGGGTCTAAAACCGCCCGTCCCTTTCAAGAACCAGGCGGGATTACCGGTTGGTAAGAAAAGTCAGCCGTTCTTTCCCCCCGACCAAGTGGGAGGAAATCAACCCCGAAAGGGAGGGTGAGCCGTGTTCCTTGGTCGTACCGGCACCCTTAGTCCTTACGGGGTTCGGCATTGGCACGCCCGATGTGGCGCCATTACCGACCCGTCACACTACAGAGATTGGAGACTGGAGATTAGAGATTCGTCCCCACCTCACAACCCCTGTTAAAGAGGGATGGCAGCTTGGGGGGTTAACCCGAACCACGTCCCTCTACTATAGGCCCCTTTGCACCGCTCACTCTGAAGTTGTAGTGAATTCGCAACCCCGCTTTTCAAGCCTCTCTTTCTGAAAGAGGAATAGAAAAGGGCTTGGAATTCAACGCATTACAGAAAAGTGAAGCTGTCCACCAAATAATCCTTGACAGAGGGGCGAGCGACGAATAGTTTACTGTCGACAGAGGTGGAGTGAATTGCTCCACGAAGATTGTTTTATTAAGGGGACAGGCCTTTGAGAAAACTTACCCCGCTAACCTTAAGCTTCCTCCTTCTGTTATCATTTCCGCTACTCGCCACTACTATTCGAGTTCCTCAAGACCAGCCAACCATTCAAGCCGGGATAAATGCGGCCGTGCATGGGGACACGGTTTTAGTTGCACCGGGCACCTATTCCGTAAACATCAATTTTAATGGTAAAAACATAGCGCTGAAAAGTGAAGTGGGAGCGGAAGAGACGATTTTAACTCCCGCTAGTAACAACACATCCATAATGCGGGTCGTTTCCGGCGAAGACACCACTGCGACCATTGACGGGTTCAGGTTTCTGCGGGGAAGCGCCATCAACGGGGGCGGGATACTATTCAACAACTCTAAAGGCACAGTGGTTAACAATATTTTTGATTCCTGCGTGGCGTGGGGAGGCAATGTCGGCAGCGGAGGCGGAGTGGCCTGTATGGGAACTCTTGCCCGGGTACGAATTTCGAACAATGTGTTCAAGAACGGCTTAGGCGGCAATGGAACCGGCTACGCAGACGCTTTGTACTGTTCCGGCGCCACCGTTGAATTCTTTAGGAATTTAGTCATCAACAATACAAGCGCCGCCGTGATCCTGCCCGTCAGTCAAGCCAACATCAAAATAATCAACAACGTCATTGCCCATAATCCCGGGGGGGCAATTTCCTGCGCGAGCGGCACCGTAGTGGATGTTCGTAACAATATCTTTTTTGACAACCCTTTCTACGGGGTCCACGCGTATACGCCCATAGCATTAACCATAGATTACAACGATTTTGTAAGCAGCCCTCTTCTGGACGGTGCAAGGGCGGGAGTGGGAAACTTGTCCGTCAGCCCGCAGTTTGTGGGAGGAACACCATTCGATTATCATTTGCAAGCCGGTTCACCTTGCATCGACGCTGGAGATCCCGCCACGGAGGTCCCGCCCTTTGGAGGATCCCGTGTTGATATGGGGGCGTTCGAATTTCCAAAAACTTTTTCCCTTATCATACCAAGAGGAAACGTTCCCCTGCGTAAACCCCAATTTGTATGGTCGCGACTGCGAGATTCTTTGGGATTTGTTTCTGCTTCCTATCAGGTCGTGCTGGCTTCCAACTGTGATTTTTCCATCGCTGATTCTTCGCCGGTGCTTCAGGACACGGTTTGGAAAGTGCCCTATTTGCTGAACCGGAACCAAAATTATTGCTGGAAAGCGATCATCCTCCCAGATACGGGCGGCGCCATAAACAGCGACTCAATCGCATTTCGGGTTACCAATCCCGCTTTAATGCCGTTGCTTCCGGTCAACAATGACACCTTGGGAATGAGACGACCAACTTTTAAGTGGAGCGGTATCAGCGATACTTCCATTCCCGAATCGTTTACCTATCGGGTCATACTATCGAAGGACCTTTCCTTTGCAACGGCCGACACTTCACCAATTCTTGTCCAAGCCACCTGGAAAACCACTTACTCGCTGGATGCCGGAACACCCTATTATTGGAAAGTAATTGCTTAAGGAGACCATGGAGACACGGTTCTTAGCGGGCTCTCTGTTTTTGTGATTGCGCCCTCATTGGCTTTATTTTTACCAAGCAATAATTCCACGGTGCCCTTCAGCAGGCCGACTTTTGTTTGGCAGTCGTTACGTGACACCTCCATTCCCGAGACCTTTGCTTATCAAGTCGTGGTATCCAAATCATTGGGCTTTGACACGGCAGAAACTTCCGCCGTACTTGCAGACACGCTATGGAAACCGATTCGAAACCTTAATTCAGGGCAGTCCTATTTCTGGAAATTGGTCGCTGTTGGAGATAATGGCAACGAGGTGGTCAGCCAACCAGCAAAAGTTACCATTCAGATATCCTTCGCTCCGATTTTACCAGTTCCCAACGCCGTTTTGAAAATCAGGCGGCCAACCTTTATCTGGAGACCAATCCGGGACACTTCGACCGTGGGACCATTTGACTACCAAGTTATGCTTTCCACGGATTCGAATTTTACCGAAATTCAGGTTTCCGATTATTTCTCCGATACGACCTGGAAAGCGAATTTTTCTTTAGAGGCCGGCCAGAACTATTACTGGAGGGCATTCGCTGCATCCAACAGCGGAGACACGGTGGCCGGCACCGTTTCAAAATTTTTAATAGTCGCACTTCCCGTCAACCTTTATTTGCCCTCTTCAGCCACCCGTTTAAAACAACCGAGTTTCGCTTGGCAGAAAGTGATCGACACCAGCACTGCCGAAACTTTTAGCTATCGCGTGATTTTGTCCAACGATGCGGGTTTCTTTACGGCGGAAAGTTCGACCATTTTGACGGACACCTTATGGAAAGTGCCGCATAAACTGAACCTTTCCGGCGTTTATTACTGGAAGGTAGAAGGAGTTTCGGACAGCGGCGGCTCTGTTTTCAGCAACGTACAGAATTTTACCGTATTGCCCCCCACTCTGATTCCCCGGCTGCCCCTTGAAAATGCCAACGTGCGGGAACGAGAACCGACCTTGACCTGGAGCAGCGTTCGGGACAGCTCGATTCCGGACACGTTTTTATACCGGGTGCAGGTAGCCCTGAATGGGAATTTTCAGAACGCTTTTGAATCCCCCTTTCTTGCCGATACCTCGTGGCAGATTTCCGGAGCCCTGCAGGTGGGTGGAGTTTATTTCTGGAAGGTAATGGCCTTTTACAGCGCGGATGAGGACACCGTTCAACCGAGTTCCATTATCTTTTTCCGGGAGCAACCCTCCCGAATTATCATTCCCGATGACAAGGGAAAAATCCAGGAAGGGATTGACGTCTCGTTGAATGGCGACACCATTTGGGTGAAACCCGGAACCTATTATGAAAACATTTTCTTCAAGGGGAAAAGGGTCAAACTTATCAGCGAAGCTGGTCCGGAAGCAACCACGATCGCCAAATATGTGGACGGGTTGCAACTGGTGAACTTCGGTTCAGCCGAGGACACCACCACCCTTTTGAGCGGATTTACCATCACCGGGGCGAACCAGGTAGCCGGCGGCGCGGCCATCAAAATCTCTGGAGCCTCGCCCCGGATTGAGAACAACCGTATAGTGGGAAACTCGGGAGACGCCGGCGCCATTTGGGTGGAGGGCGGGTTTCCCAGAATACGGAGGAACGTAATCGCCAAGGATACGGGGGAGGCGGCGATTCTATTTTTTGGGAACTCCGGAGGGGCCGTGATCAACTGTGCGGTCGCGGACAACTTTGGCCATGGAATCCAGATGGATGCCGCCACCTCCATTCAAGTGACCAATTCCATCATCGCCTTTAACAGCCGATACGGGATACGGTCGATCAATGGAACCAACCTTAACTCGAGTATTAGCTATAACGATATTTTTGGAAACAGCGCCGGGCATTTTTTTGCCATCCTTCCTTCCACCGGCAATCTTCACGCCGACCCCTTATTTCTTGGGGGGAGCCCGTTTAGCTACCATCTGTCCAGCGTTTCCCCCTGCATCGATTCGGGCGACCCGGGGTATGCCGTTCCCGCTGGCGGGGGTTCACGGATTGACATGGGGGCCTTCGAGTTCATACTCACCCGGGGAGATTTGAATGGAGACGGAATCTTCACGGCGGCAGACATTGTTCTGGAATTGAACTGTGTGTTTTTGTCAACCGGCAACTGCAATTTGACGATTGCCGATTTGAACTGTGACAGTCAACTTTTGCCGACAGACGTGGTTTTGATTTTGAGTTTCGTGTTTCTGGGAAGCCCATTCCCCTGCTAAAAATGGGCACGTGCAACGTGCCCCTACAAAAACAAAAAGGGCAGGCACCCGTTCGACTGCGCTCAGGGCAAGCGGGGACCTGTCCCTACGAAAACGCAATTCAAAAAACAGAAATTACTGTATCGGTCTGGGGGACCAGACGGGGTTGGAGCAGGTGCCCGTCGTCGTCACTTGCCGCAGGCCGGAGCCGTCGTAGGCGACGGTGTAGATATCGTTCGTGCCCCCCTGCTTGCGGGAAAAGACGACGTGGAAGCCATCCGGCGACCAGTGGGGGTTTTCGTTGAAGCCGGTGGAGGTCAAAACCTGGCGCGGCCCGCCGGTCGAAGAAATAACGCAGATGTTGAAATCCCCCTGCTCGTCGGCGGTCGTTCTTCCCACGTAGGCGATGAGCGGGTTGGCGGGATTGGGGGACCAGTCGGGCGAAGCGTTGTAGCTCCCCTCGTAGGTCAGGCGGGTGACGTTCAAGCCGTCGGCATCCGCCACGTAAATCTGCGGGGAACCGGAACGGTCGGAAGTAAAGGCGATGTATTTGCCGTCCGGCGAAAAAGTGGGGGAGGTGTCGATGCCGTCGTTATAGGTCAGGCGGGAAATCACCTTGCCGGAGGGATCTATTAAATAGAGCTCCGGGTTGCCGTCGATGGTCAAGGTGATGGCGATTCTTTTCCCATCCGGCGACCAGACCGCGCTGGTGTTCAGCCCCTTTTTGGTGGAGACGGCCCGGGCTTTGCCGGAGGAGAGGTCGAAAATCCAGAGGTCGGCTGCGCCGGATTTGTAGCTGGTGTAGATGAGCTGGGAGGCGTCCGGCGAGAAATCGGGAGAGATGTTAATCGATTTGTCGAAGGTCAACTGGTAGAGATTTTTGCCGTCGTAGTCGCAGACGAAAAGGTCCTTGGTCTTGTTGGTTTGCTTGACGAAGGCGATTTGCGTGGAGGAGACCCCCTTGTGGCCGGTCAACTGCTCGATGACGGCGTCGGCAATGGTATGCGCCAAGCGGCGCTCGGAGCCCTTGCTCGTGCGAAAGCGCTTGGACATCACGTCGCGGCGGGCATTGACGTCAATCAATTTCACCTGCGCGGCGACCTCGTTGGCGCGAAAACTCAAGGCGCCGCGCAGAATGAAGCGGGCGCCGACCCGGAACCAGTCGTCGAAGGTGGGGTCGGACACGGCGAAGATGCGTTTGTAGGTCGAATCGAAATCCACCACGTTGAAGAAGAGGGAAAATTCCAGGTCGTCTTTGATAATGTTTGGAAGCGCCGAAAGCCAATGCAGGTCGTCGACGGGAATCAGTTTGTCCTCCGGTTTGAAATCCTCGACTGCTATGGGGAACGGCTCCTGCCCGGTGGGGGTGCGCTGGAGCGTCAAGCGAATCGAGGTGTCCGGCCTTTGGGCGAAGGCGCCGGCGGCGGTCGTCAAAAACAGAAAAAGGAAGAAGAGTTTCTTCATCGCGGTCCTTTCAAAAATATCGGCTTCCTATTGTTTGAACTCCAGATGAATTCCCAAATACAAGTCGGCGAAATCGGAGGGCAGGGGAGGGAAAGAGTCGGAGCTTAAAATCGCCCTTCTACAAGCGTTGTCGAACGAGCCGAAGCCGGAGGGGGCTTCCACTTGCAAGTCGGTGACGCTTCCGTCCTTCTGAATCCGAAAATAAATCACCGTCGAGAGAGGCAAATCACTCCGCACCGGATTTTCCCAGGCCTGGTCGATTTTGTTCAGCATCTGCTCTATGTAATAGCTGTAGGGGAAATTGGCGTTTTCCAAAACGGTTTCGCCGAAGGGGGTGTTGGCCGGGGCGGGGGCTGCCTGGGTCTTCGGCTGCTCTTTTTGCACGGCTTTTGGCGGTTCTTTTTTGGGCGGCTTCAATTTTTCCACCAGCTTGGGACCGGGGGGAACGGGCTTTTCGATTTTCTTCGGCTGGGGAATTTGCGTCTCGGCCTTGGCTTCCGGTAACGCAGCCTGCGCCGCGGCGCGGAAGCGGATTTGAATTGTTTGCGAAGGCGGAATTATCGGCTTCCTTGGGGCAGGCCAAAGGGCGAGCGACAAAATCAAAAGGAAGTGAACGGCAAAGGAGATGAAGTACGGGTTTTTCACTTCACTTTTTCCGGTTCCGTGACCAAGTCCACTTGGGCAATGCCCAAGGCGCGGATGCGGCCCATTATGTTGACTACAAATCCGTACGGCACGTCCCGGTCGGCCCTCAAGAAAACGGTTTTGGTTTTGCCGGCGCGTTTGAGCCCGGCCAGCTTTCCTTCGAATTTCTGCAGGGAGACAAACTGGTCGTTGATGAAAATGGCCTGCTTTTCGGTGATGGAAACCACCGTGCCGGTGGCGGCGTCCTTGGTCGCCGAAGCCGCTCTGGGTAAATTCAGTTCAATCCCGGACTGCATCATCGGGGCGGCAATCATAAAAATTATCAGAAGCACGAGCACCACGTCCACCAGATTGGTGACGTTGATATCGGCCATTAGACGGTAATCGGAACGGCCGCCGCCGTCCAGATTGACGCTCATTTGCCGCTCTCCTTCCAGAAGGCGGTTAAAAGTTCCAGGGCAAAACTATCGGTCGCCACGGCAATCTCCTTCAGCCGGCTGTTGCAATAATTATACCCCATTACGGCGGGAATTGCGGCAGCCAGGCCGACGATGGTGGCAATCAAGGCGGCGGCGATGCCGGGGGCGACCACGGCGAGCGTCGCCTGTCCGCGAATGCCAATCGACAGGAAGGCATCCATCACCCCCCAGACCGTTCCGAGCAGCCCAAAGAAGGGGGCGCTGTTGCCGGTGGTGGCCAAATAGGAGACATGTTTTTCCAGCTTGGCGATTTCTTCCTGCGAGACGCGCTTCAAGGTTATGGCAATGGTGTCTAAATCATCCTTGGTCAAATACCCTTCGCTTTTTAGCGGGGTGTCCAGTTTGGACAGGTGGGGATTGCCGCCGGGATTCCCCAAGGCATGGCGGCGGGAGAGCTCGTCTCTGTCCTTGGCCCCGTACTCCAGCATGCGGGAGAGGGGGGTGCCGCGCATGCCGGAAAGGGCGGTGTACACCTCTCCCAAACTACGGCGGCGGCGGAAGGTGTTCAAAAAACGTTCGGACTGGGTTTTCACCAGTTTGAACTGGCCCAACTTGATTACGATGACCCCCCAGGAGATGGCCGACATGAAAACCAGAATCGCGAGAATGATTTTGGAAAAGAAGTCCGAGCCGGTGACCAACTGCCAGATTTGATTGTCCAACAACAGCATAAAAGTCCTCCTCGACGGTCTATAAATAGAAAGAACGTCCAAAAGGTCAAGGAAAAACTTTTTTGGTTTGGGGCAAAAAAGGGCTTGACCTGCGGGGTGGGGGGCGTATATTTTCGGCCTGCTTTACAGGTAGAAGAATAGGATGATTGGGATAGAATGTATTTCAGGAGGCAACTTAATCGAGGAGGTGAGCTTTTAGAATGAAGCGTTTCTTTGTTGTACTGATGATTTCGCTTTTGTGCTTGGCTTTGGTGGGCGGCTGCGGCAAGAAGCAGGAGGAGCCGGCGATGGAACAGCCCGCGCAGACGATGCCGTCGGACACGACTGTAACGGTTGATACGACGATTACGACGACGGACACCGTTTCCTCGACCAAGTAATTCCGGACACTGATAAAACGAAAACGAGGCCCGAACGGGCCTCGTTTTTTATTTGGCAGGCATTGTCGCGCCGAATTTGGGCTTGACAAGTTTTTGCAAAAACCTATACTTCAAGGCTTAGTCCGGGAAGCGTGGAGAAGGACCCCAAAAAATGGAAGGAACTGCGCCGGGCCGGATATTTGGCCGCCATTCCAGCGCTTTTGGCCATCGGCCCCATTTTGGGATGGTTTTTGGGGGATTTCCTCGACAAGAAAATCGGCAGCGGCCCGTGGCTTTCATACGCCGGCATTTTGATAGGGTTCGTGGCGGCCGGGCGAGAAGTGTACCAGTTGGCGAAAAAAGCCGGTGAAGAATAGGGCTGGCCGGCGCGGCTTTCAAAAAGCCCGATACTAGAGCGTCGGCGATCAAGCCGGCTGAAATAAGAACCGTTCGGTGGCGGTTAGAAAAATTCGGTTGGGTGAAAAATAGATGATTGTTCCACTATTCATTAAACGGGTTACCGTTCTCTCTGCCGTTTTGTCGGCAATCGCTTTTCTTTTTCTTTCGGTTTATTACCAATTTCCCTTTGCGCTCGCTTTTCTTTTGGGCGGGCTGTGGAGCTCATTGAATCTATTAGCGGTGACTTTTATGGTGCAGCACCTTTTGCGGACAGGGCCGATTGACTGGACAACCGCGTTGGCCTCAATATTTATCAAGCTGCCGCTTTTGTATGGGGCGGGGTTTTTTCTTGTTACCTGGGATTTTCTTCCCAAGCTGGGGCTGGTGGCGGGGTTTTCGATTGTGTTTGCCGTCATCATTCTAAAGGGGCTGGGGCGGATGCTTTTGAAATTAGATGAGAAAGAAGCAAATATGATTTCGGGCGAGGCTTTCCGGGTATAATTTTTTTGGGCGAGTTAGAGAAAAAAATCACAAGCAACCGATAAAATGATTCTAAACCTTTTAGACGAGACGGCCAAACACGAGGAAGAAGTCAGCGAGCTTCCCAATATTCTGACTTTGATTTTCGGCCACCATCCGCACTCGGCGGTCGGGCGGTTTCTAATTGAGTACCAGAACATCTTTTTTGCCTGGGTGGTGGCGGGGCTGATTTCGCTCGCCTTTTATCTGGCTTATCGCAAACGGGAGATGGTTCCGGGGGGGCTTCAGAATCTTTTGGAGCTGGCGGTGGAGGGGCTGGACGGCATCGTTAGTGGCATTTTGGGGAAGGATGGGCGGCGGTATCTGCCGTTTTTGGGGACTTTATTCCTATACATCCTATTAATGAATCTTTTCGGCCTCATTCCGGGGCTTTTGTCCCCCACCGGCGGGCCTTCGGGGGTCAACATCACGATGGCTCTCGCAATCTGCGTCTTCTGCTACGTGCAGTACACGGCCATCACCCGGCTCGGGCCGCTTAAATATGCTTATCATTTAATGGGGGAACCAAAGGGAGCGGTCGGCTGGTCTATGGTGCCTTTGATTTTGCCGGCACATTTGGTCGGAGAAATCGCCAAGCCGATGAGTTTGGCGTTCCGGCTTTTCGGCAACATCACCGGCGAGGATATTCTCATCTTCGCCTTCGTGGGGCTGGGCATCGCCTTGACCAGTTTTCTGCCAGTCGGCGTTCCATTGCAGGTGCCGTTCCTTTTCATGGCGCTTTTGACCTCCACCATTCAGGCTTTGGTTTTCACTTTGCTTTCGACCGTTTACTTTTCGCTCGTGCTGCCGCACGAGGAACATGAACATTAAACCATAAAAGGAGGAGAAATGGATTATCACGTAGCATTAGCGTTCGCGCTGCCTTTGGCCATCGGCGTGGCAGCCATCGGATCCGGGCTGGGTTTGGGGCGCGCGGTTCAAGGCGCCTTGGAAGCCATCGGCCGGCAGCCGGAGGCGTACGGAAAGATTTTGACCGCCATGATCGTAGGGGCGGGGCTTTGCGAGGCTCTGACCATCTACGCGCTCATCGTGTTCTTCATGATGCGCAGCTCCATCGCCGGATAAGAAAATGAATTTAGTCTGGCAACAGGTCTTAACCCAGATTGTCGGTTTCCTCATCGTCCTCTGGGTTTTGAAGCGCTTTGCCTGGAAGCCGATTCTTACGCTTCTCGAAGAGCGGCGGCAGAAAATAAAATCGGAATTTGAAGCCGCCGCCCAGAGGAAAGAGGAGGCCAATCAGCTTTTGTCCTCCTATGAAGCGAAACTGAAGGAGATTGACGCCGCGGCGCGGGCCAAAATCCAGGAGGCGGTTTCCGAGGCGCAGAAAATCGCCGCGGAGATCAAGGAGGAGGCGCGCAAGGAGGGGCGGGAGCTGGTCACCCGTTCACAAGCGGAAATACAGCGGGAAATCGCCAAGGCGAAAGTCCAATTGAAAGAGGACATGGTGGCGATCAGCTTGACGGCGACGGAGAAAATCATTTCCCAAAAACTGGACGAGCAGGGGCACCGGCGGTTGGTGGACGAGTATCTCTCGCGGATTGAGCGGGTATGAGGAAAGTCGGCGAATCACGGATTGCCCGGCGGTACGCCGTGGCGCTTTTCAAAGCCGCGGGCGGCAAGCTGGACATCTATTTCGACGAGGCGAAGCATTTTTTGGAAATCTGGCGAAGGGAGCCCTCCTTTTCGCGGCTTTTACTGGCGCCGCATCTTTTGACCGAGGAGAAAAAAGGATTTTTGGAGCGCTTTTTCAAAGGAAAAGTAGAGCCGGTCTGGCTGGGGTTTTTCGGGCTTTTAATCGACAAGGGGCGGATTGGCTATTTTCCGCAGATTGCGGAAAACTTCATCCTCCTTTCCGAAGAAGCCAAAGGGATAATGCGGGCGCGGGTGCAGACGGCCGTGGCGCTTGCCTCCAAAGAAACGGAGGCATTGAAAGCGAAATTGGAAAAGAAAACGGGGCGGAAGATTTTGCTTTTGCTGGAGGTGAAGCCGGAGCTTTTGGGGGGGATGGTCGTAATTCTGAAAGACCAAATCATCGACGGGAGCGTGCGGCAGCGGTTAAATGAGCTCCGGGAGCAGTTGTTGGCAGTAAAAGTTGCGTAGGTCGTAAAAAATGATGATGGAGGTGAGATAAAGATGGCGATAAAGCCGGAAGAAGTAAGTTCGATTCTGCAGAAGGAGATCAGCCAGTACCAGACCCGGCTGGAGATGGAGGAGGTAGGCACCATCCTCCAGGTCGGCGACGGGATTGCCCGGGTGTGGGGGCTGGAGAACGTGATGATGAGCGAGCTGGTCATCTTTCCGCATGATATCGTGGGGATGGTTTTGAACCTGGAGCAGGACAACTGCGGGGTGGCGATTTTCGGCTCCGACCAGCAAATCAAGGAAGGGGACACCGTTCGCCGCACGGGAAAAATCGCCCAGGTTCCGGTCGGCGACGTGATGTGCGGACGGGTGGTAAACGCGCTCGGCCAGCCGTTGGATGGCAAGGGGCCGATTGTCACCGATAAGTTTCGTCCCTTGGAAGGGCGGGCCGCCGGCGTGACCGAACGGCAGCCGGTGAACCAGCCGGTGCAGACCGGTCTCAAGGCGATCGACTCGATGATCCCCATCGGCCGCGGGCAGCGGGAGCTTATCATCGGGGACCGGCAGACCGGCAAAACGGCCGTCGCCATCGACACCATCATCAACCAAAAAGGGAAAAATCTGTTCTGCATTTACGTCGCAGTCGGACAGAAATCCTCCACCGTGGCGCAGGTGGTGAAGACCTTGGCCGACAACGGAGCCTTGGATTACACAACCGTGGTTGTGGCTTCGGCCACCGACCCGGCGCCTTTGCAGTACATCGCCCCCTACGCGGGATGCGCCATCGGCGAGGAGTACTGCTACACCGGGCGGGATGCCTTAGTGATTTACGACGATTTGTCCAAGCATGCCCAGGCGTACCGCCAGCTTTCGCTTTTGCTCCGCCGGCCGCCGGGACGGGAGGCGTATCCGGGAGACGTTTTCTATCTGCACTCCCGCCTTTTGGAGCGTGCTGTAAAACTTTCGGATGAAAAAGGGGGCGGGTCGCTCACCGCTTTGCCGGTCATCGAGACGCAGGCGGGGGACGTTTCGGCCTACATTCCCACCAACGTGATTTCCATCACGGACGGACAGATTTTCTTGGAGTCGGATTTGTTTTATGCCGGGATTCGGCCGGCCATCAACGTTGGCATCTCTGTTTCGCGCGTGGGCGGCAAGGCGCAAACCAAGGCGATGCGGCGGGTGGCAGGGCGTTTGCGGCTGGATTTGGCCCAGTACCGGGAGCTGGCGGCTTTTGCCCAGTTCGGCTCCGATCTGGACGAGGCGACCCGGGCGCAGTTGACACGCGGGGAGCGAACCGTGGAGGTTTTGAAGCAGGGGCAGTACGAACCGTTCCCGATCGAGCGGCAGGTGATGATTATCTTCGTCGCCACCCACGGGTATCTGGATGATTTGCCCTTGGAGACCGTGAAGCGGTTTGAGCAGGAATTTTATCCCTTCATGGAGAAGGAGTATCCGGACGTGGTGCATACCATCGCCCGTACCAAGGATATGGACAAGGCGACGGAGGCGAAGTTAGACGAAGCGGCCAAGAAATTTCACGACCGGTTCAAGGCGGGGTTGAAGTAGGGCGTAGAGCGCAGGTCGGGTAATGCAATCCATTCGGGACATAAGAAGGCGGATACGGTCGGTTACCTCCACGCAGCAGATAACCAAGGCGATGGAGATGGTGGCGGCGGCCAAGCTGCGTCGGGCGCAAGGCCGACTGGCACAGGCGCGGCCGTACGGCGAGAGGGCGGAGGAGATTTTGAAGAATCTCGCGGGGGCGGCGGCGGAGGTTTCCCATCCGCTGCTCGAAGTCCGGCCGGTGAAAAAGACCCTGCTCGTAGCCATCGCCTCCGACCGGGGACTTTGCGGGTCGTACAACGCCAACGTCATCCGGCGTGCGGAGGTTTTTCTGAAGGATTACAACCCGGAGAACTGCGAGCTTGTTTTAGTCGGGAAAAAAGCGTTCGACTTCTACAAAAAGCGGAAATGGAACGTACAGAAGGTTTTTGCCGACTTCGGCGGGAATTTGAATTTCGCCAAGGCGAAAACGCTTGCCACGGAATTGATGAAGGCGTACGAAAACAAAGAGGTGGACCAGATCGTGCTTTTGTACACCCGCTTTTTGTCCACCAGCACCTACCGGGTGCATTTGACGCCGTTTTTGCCGCTTGTTCCCGAAAAAAAGGGAGAGATTTCCGGGGATTACATCTTTGAGCCGTCGCCGGCGGAGATTTTTGGTCACCTCGTTCCCCGTTTCTGTCTTACGCGGGTGGTTCTGGCGTTGGCGGAGTCGTTTGCCTCCGAGCACGGCTCGCGGATGATTTCGATGGGGGGGGCGACGCGCAACGCGGGGGAGATGATCGATCATCTCACGTTGGTTCGCAACAAGGCGCGGCAGGCCTCGATTACAAAAGAAATTTTGGAAGTGGTCGGCGGGGCGGAAGCGCTGCAGTAATTGAGGCCTTGAAATCGTATGGAAAAATTGTACCGGCATATTCTGGTTCCCTTGGACGGGTCGAAGCTGGCGGAGCGGGCCTTAAAACATGCTTTACCGATCGCCCGGTCGAGCCGGGGGAGGGTGACTTTTTTGCAGGCGATTTGGCCGTTCGTGCGGGGGGAGCAGGTTTCCAAAACGGAGCAAAAGTTGAGAATGGAAGCGCTGGCGTAAATGAAAAAACTGGCCGGACGGGGGGAGTGGAAGGGGATCGACGTGCGGACGGTGGCGAAGTTCGGGCTGGCGGAAAACGTCATTTTGGACTACGCCCAGGCCAAGCGGGTCGATTTGATCGTGCTTTCGACCCATGGAAGAACGGGGCTTTCGCGGTGGGTTTTCGGCAGCGTGGCGGAAAAAGTCCTGCGGGGGGCCAAGACCACGGTGCTTTTGGTGCGGTCGTTCGCCAGAACCGGGAAGTAGGAATTTCAGCAAGTCGTTTACAGATGAGCGCAGCTGTTTTATATTGAACGAATTCAATTGAGGAGAACGCAATGGCGGATGCAGTTGAAGAGACGATGGTGAAAACGGAAAAGACGGGTAAAACGGGCAAGGCGGACGGCAAAAAGGCCGGGGCGCTTGGGAAAGTGGTACAGGTGATCGGTCCTACGGTCGATTTGGAGTTCCCCTCCGACCAGCTCCCGAATATTCTTAATGCCATCAAAATCGAAGACCCCGCGCACGGGATTGATTTGACCGTCGAAGCGGCTTCGCACGTCGGGGATAATCTGGTGCGCTGCGTGGCCTTGGCATCCACCGACGGATTGGTGCGGGGGATGGAGGCCCGCGACACGGGCGCGCCGATTTCGGTGCCGGTTGGGGAAGTGACTTTGGGCCGGCTTTTCAATCTCTTGGGGCAGCCGCTGGACGACATCGGCCCGATTCCGGATTCCGCCAAAAAGTATCCGATTCACCGCGCCGCGCCGCCGCTTTCCGAACAGGAAACCAAGGCGACGATGTTCGAGACCGGCATCAAGGTCATCGATTTATTGGAGCCGTACGCCAAGGGGGGAAAAGTCGGGCTTTTCGGCGGTGCGGGCGTGGGCAAGACCGTCATCATCCAGGAGCTTATCCGCAACATTGCCACGCAGCACGGCGGCTGCTCGGTTTTCTCCGGCGTGGGAGAGCGGACCCGCGAAGGGAACGATTTGTGGCTGGAGATGAAAGAATCGGGCGTTTTGAAAAAGACCGCGCTGGTATTCGGACAGATGAACGAGCCGCCGGGAGCACGGCTACGGGTTGGGCTGACGGGCCTTACGATGGCGGAATACTTCCGGGACGAAGCGGGACAGGACGTTCTGCTTTTCATCGACAATATTTTCCGCTTTGTGCAGGCGGGTTCGGAAGTGTCGGCGCTTTTGGGCCGGATGCCTTCCGCCGTGGGATACCAGCCGACCCTCGGAACCGAAATGGGGGCTTTGCAAGAGCGAATCACCTCCACCAAGACCGGCTCGATTACCTCCGTGCAGGCGATTTATGTGCCGGCGGATGATTTGACCGACCCGGCCCCGGCGACCACCTTCTCCCATTTGGATGCCACCACCGTGCTTTCGCGGCAGATTGCGGAGCTGGGGCTCTATCCCGCCGTGGATCCCTTGGCTTCCACTTCGCGCATTCTGGACCCGAACGTCATCGGTGAAAACCATTACAATGTGGCGCGGCAGGTGCAGAAGATTTTGCAGCGGTACAAGGATTTGCAGGATATCATCGCCATTTTGGGGATGGACGAGCTTTCGGAGGAGGACAAAATCACCGTGGCCCGGGCGCGGAAAATCCAGAAATTTCTGTCGCAGCCGTTCTTTGTGGCGGAGACGTTCACCGGCCAGCCGGGGAAATACGTGAAGGTGGAGGATACCGTGCGGGGTTTCCAGATGATTGTGGATGGGAAGATGGACGAGATTCCGGAGCAGGCGTTCTACATGGTCGGCCCAATAGAGGAAGTGTACGAAAAGGCGGAGAAGCTGAAGGCGGGAGGAGTTTAAAGACGCTTGCATCAGGAGCAACCCCTGATGCAACGGGCGGGATGGAGCTATGTATCAACTTTCGATTGTGACGCCGGATAGGGTTTTTTATGAAGGGGAAATTTCCTCTCTTACCGCTCCCGGGGTGGCCGGATATCTGGGAGTTCTGACTGGACATGCGCCGCTTTTGACGCCTTTGGCCACGGGCAAGCTGACCTTTCGGGATGCCTCTGGAAAAACTTTTATAGCGGCCTTGTCCGGCGGGTTTTTGGAGGTTTCCAAAAAAGGGGTCATCATTCTGGCCGATTCCATCGAGTTCCCGAACGAAATCGACCGGGAGCGGGCGGCGCGGGCGGCGGAAAAAGCGCGCCAACGCCTGGCCAAAAAAGAGGGGATCGACATTCCCCGAGCAACCGCTTCTCTCAAACGGGCGGAGAACCGGCTGGCGGTGGCGCAAGAGGCGATGCTTTCGGCCAATGCGGCGGCGTAAGAAAATTTCACTCAAACGGAGGTAGAATGAAGACGATTCTTTTGACCATCTTTGCGGCGGCGGCCATTTTCGCCGGCTGCAAAAAAGAGGGACAGCAAACCGAACAGAAAATGGAGGCGACCGCCGAAGTGCAAACACCGGATACCAGTAAAATTCCCCAAGCGGGGCAGCCGGAAGACCCTTCCAATCCGGAAGTAATAATGGAAACCGATTCCGGCACCATCGTTTTGGAGCTTTTCCCCAAGGAAGCACCGGTTACAGTCGAAAACTTTTTGAAGTTGGTGAACCAGAAATTTTATGACGGCCTGGTTTTTCACCGGGTCATCCCCGGCTTCATGATTCAGGGGGGGGACCCGAAAGGGAACGGCTCCGGCGGGCCGGGCTGGACGATTAAAGGGGAATTCGGGGCGCGCAAACACGTTCTGGGGACCCTTTCCATGGCGCGCACGGCGGATCCGAATTCGGCCGGGAGCCAGTTTTTCATCTGCGTGGCGGACGCGCCGCACCTGGACGGGCAGTATGCCGCCTTCGGGCAGGCGATTTCCGGCGCAGAGGTAGCGGTCAAAATTTCGACCGTGCCCCGGGACGCCATGGACAAGCCGCTTTCACCGATTCATATCAAGCGGGCGTATCAGAAGAAGTGAGGCAACTTGCCGTTCTGGGGGCCACCGGTTCCATCGGGACACAAACGCTGGAGGTGGCGGCCCGTTTTCCGGACAGGCTCCGGGTAGTCGGGCTTGCGGCCGGGAGCAATATCAACTTACTCGCCGAGCAAGTTAAGAGGTTCGGCGTCAAGAAAGTCGTCCTTCAGGACGAAAAAACGGCGGAGGAGTTCCGCCGTTTTGATTTTTCGGGGGTGGAGGTTTGGAGCGGCATCGACGGCCTCTGCCGTCTCGCTTCACTTTCAGGAGCGGATACTGTGGTCAACGGATTGGTCGGTTCGCTCGGCCTGCGGCCGTCCATCGCCGCTCTGGAAACGGGAAAGCGGCTCTGTTTGGCCAATAAAGAGGCCTTGGTAATGGCGGGAAAGCTGGTTTTAGCCGCCAAGGAGAGAGGGAAAGGGGAGCTTGTCCCGATTGATTCCGAACATTCGGCGCTCTCCCAATGTATGCTCGCCGGGAAAGGGAGGGAAGTGCGGCGGGTTTTTTTGACCGCCTCGGGAGGGCCGTTACTCTCTTGGCCGAAGGGGAAGATGCTGGCGGCCAAACCAACGGAGGCGTTGAAGCATCCGACTTGGACAATGGGGAGGAAAATCACCGTCGATTCGGCCACGCTTTTCAACAAAGCGCTTGAAGTCATCGAGGCGCATTTTCTTTTTGGATTGGCACCGGAACAGATTGAAGTGGTCGTTCATCCCCAATCCATCATCCATTCACTGGTGGAGTTTGCGGACGGGTCGACCATCGCGCAACTGGGGCCGCCGGATATGCGTATTCCAATACAGTATGCCGTATCCTATCCCGAGCGCTGGGAAAACCCAGCGGTTTCCTTTGGGCCGATGAGTTTCGGACAACTGAATTTCATGCCGGTTGACCAAGAAAAATTTCCTTCCGTAAAGATGGCGTACCGCGCTCTGCAAACGGGCGGGACGGCGCCGGCGGCGCTGGCGGCGGCGGATGAGTGCGCCGTTGGGTTGTACTTGGAAGAGAAAATCAGTTTTGGAGAAATCTTTGAGTTGGTCGGGGAGACGCTGCAGGCACATAAGCCGATTGACTTCCCCACGGTTAAAGAAATCGAGGGAACCGAGCGGTGGGCGCACTCGTTTATATCCGATAAGGTAGGCGTGAGCGCATGACAACCCTTTTGGCAACCATTTTTGTTTTGGGGCTTTTGGTTTTCGTCCACGAGCTGGGGCATTTCCTTGCGGCTAAGCGGGCGGGGGTGCGGGTGGAGCGGTTTTCGCTCGGTTTCCCGCCGAAACTAATTGGCAAAAAAATCGGAGAAACCGAGTACATGATTTCCTGGCTACCTTTGGGGGGATATGTCAAGCTGGCCGGGGAGTCCTTGGACGAGGAAGAAAGCAACCAGCCGTACAGCTTGCAGGCCAAGCCGGCCTGGGTGAAGGCGATCATCTTTGCCGCCGGGCCTTTAATGAACTTTATCACGGCATTCGTTTTGTTATGGGGGGTTTTCTATGTCAGCGGGGATGTGGAAACCGACAAAAGCAGAATCGTCATCGGCACGGTGGCGCCCGGCAGCCCGGCGGAAAAAGCCGGAATCAAGCCGGGGGACGTGATTCTCTCCTTAAACGGGGAACGGATTGGTCGGTTCGATTCGCTGGCGGAAAAGGTCTATTCCATGCCGGGAGCGCCGGTGGAGGTGGTCTGGGCTTCCGGAAACGACACCATCCAGAAAACGCTGGTGACGATGAAAGAGGAAAGCTACAACGAAAAGGGAGACAAGATTTTCATCGGGCGGATCGGGATTCAGCAAGCGTTTACGCGCAAGCCAGTCGGGTTTTTGACCGCCGGGGAGCGGGCCGGAATCACCACGGTGGCCTTCACCGGTCAGGTGGTGCGGTTCGTCAAGGGACTTTTCACGCGGGAGTTTTCGCTCAAATCGGTGGGGGGGCCGGTGTTCATTTCCAAAATTGCCGGGCAGGAGGCCAGCCGGGGGTTCTCGTCGCTTTTGTTCTTCACCGCTCTTTTGTCCGTCAACCTGGCCCTTTTGAATTTGTTTCCCATACCGGCTTTGGACGGGGGGCATCTTTTGTTTTTGGCCATCGAAGGGGTTATCCGGCGGCCGATTTCGCTCAAAGTCCGGGCCGTCGTCACGCAAGTCGGATTCGGGCTTTTACTTTTGCTGATTGTTTTCGTAACTTACAACGACGTGATGCGGCTTTTTCAGTGAGACCTTAGACTGAATATTACGTATATGAAAGAGAGTTGCCAGGGAGCGTTATGAGCAAAGTATACGAAGGTAAGAAGGAATTGTCGAAATCGGACCGTTTTTGGTACGGGGTTTGGGACTGGATAAAATCCTTGGCCATCGCCATCGTTTTGGCTTTAGTAATCAAAACCACGCTGGTGGAGGCGTACAAAATCCCCTCCGGCTCGATGGAAAACACGCTTTTGGTGGGGGATTTTCTTTTGGCCAACAAATTTTTGTACGGGGCCAAGCTGCCGCTTCTGCCCTACCACCTGCCCGCCTTGCGGGAGCCGAAACCGGGAGACGTCATCATTTTCAAATACCCGGGGGACGGCAAGACCAACTACATCAAGCGGCTGATCGCCGTCCAAGGGCAAACCGTGGAAATCGTGAACAAACGGGTTTACGTGAACGGCAAACCGATCTCGCTGCCGAGTGACGGCAAAACCGACCCGGGCCCGATTCTGCCGCATTATCCCTCCGGGCCGCACGCCCCTTTTTCCTTCAACCAGTTTGACGGCTCCACGGCTTATAACCGGGACAACTTTGGGCCGTACACGGTTCCCAAGGGAGGACTTTTCGTCATGGGGGACAACCGGGACAACAGCTTTGATTCCCGCTTTTGGGGGCCGGTGCCGCGGGAGCTGGTGATGGGGAAGGCCTTGGTCATCCACTGGTCGTGGGAGCGGGAGAACGGGGATCCGGAAATCAATTTCGCCAAGCCCTGGACGGTGGGTACCGTTTTGGTGTATGATTTGTTCCATCTCCCCTCGCGGGTGCGCTGGGGGCGGCTGGCGAATTTAATCAACTGAAGCCGGTTTTCCGATTCGGCGGCTTCTTTTAAATAAAGCCCGGTTTGAGAAAAAACTTCACTACAAAAGCGCTGGCGGCGGGATTTCTTTTCCTTTTCGCCGCCGAGCTTTCGGCCCTCCCGCGCTCCATTCAGCTTTTTGACTCCACGCGCATAGCGGGGAACAGCATCGTGGAAATCGTGGCCACTTCGCAGGGGGTATGGCTGGCAACGGAGCGGGGGATTGCCTACACCACGGACAACGGGGTTACCTGGCAGAATTTTGACCGGGACAACACGGGGGATTTGCTTTCCAATGAAATAGCGGCGCTTGGCGTACGCGGGGATACCCTCTGGGCGGCCACTTCCTTCACGCGGGTTTTTGGCAATGAAAACGAAGGGTTTCAAACCGTTCCCTTTGGGACCGGATTTGCCGTGACGGGGAATCAAGGAGCGAGCTGGACGCATTTTACCCCGGACCAGGATTCGGGAGCCGGGATGCTGGGGTTCGATTTATCCTTTTCCGATTCGGCGGTCTGGGCGGCCTCTTTTTTCGGCGGGCTGGTGCGTTCCACGGACGGGGGAGCCACCTGGACAAACGCCTTTGCGGATTCTTTGGCGAAGTTCGATTTTGAGACCCAGAGTTTCATCAACCGGAACAACCGCTTCTTTTCCGTGGCGGCGGATACCTTCCGCACAAACGACACCATCGTGGTTTGGGCCGGGTCGGCGGCGGGGCTGAACAAGTTTATTTATTTGCCCCGCCGTTTGGAATTGGCGGACAACCGGATATTTGACATCGCTTTCGACGGTGCCCGCCACTGGTTCGGCACGGCGGACGGACTATCCTTTTCGCCGGACACCGGAAAGAGCTTTGTCAGCTTGGATAAAATTCTGTTTCCCGGCGCGCGGGCCGTTTCCTCCCTGTATGCCGACGGCAGCCAGATACTGGCGGCCTTCACGGACGACGACAGTTTGCGGGATGGGGCGGGACTTTTCCGCTCCACGAATGGAGGCGCGAGCTGGTTTTTGACCAGTCCCGGCTTTATCGGCACGGGGGAGGTGGTGCGGCAGATTATCCGGGTCGGCACGACCTTGTACGCTGCCTGCGACGCGGCCGGGCTCCAGTACAGCACGGACGGGGGACAAAACTGGCAGAGCGTACTTTTGGCCAGCACGACTACAGACAGCTCCGCGACACTGAAGAAACAGCAATTTCTTTCGGTCGCTTCCTTGGGACCTTCCAACGATACGCTTTTGCTTTTGGGCGGGACGCGCTTTGGGCTGGCCACCATGATATTTCCAAACTTCAGCACCCGGCCGGACAGTTTTTCCTCAATCACCTACATGCTGGCGGATACCAGCATCGGCGTTACGGACACCTTGAAAGGAAATCGGATTGAGCGGGTGGTGGTAGGAAAGTTCAAGGACACGTTGACTTTCTGGGCCATCGGCCATCCGGATGCCTTTCCAGAGCAATTCTCGGTGGTTCGCTCCATTGATACGGGGAAAACCTGGGCGAACCGCTTTGGCGGAATTCCGGCCTACAGCATCGGGCTTCAGGATTCGGCTTTGTGGCTGGGGGTTTTTGATTCGCTTTTATTCTCGGGCGACAACGGGCAAACTTTCAAGTCGATATTGGTGCGGGATTCCGTGACGAAACTTTCGCTGGCACGGCGGTCGGTTTTGGCGCTTTTGGCCGATTCGAACTCGGTCTGGGCGGGGACCACCAACGGGGCGGGGTTTACCACCTCCGATTCGGGGCAAAATTGGGGTGTTTTCCGTACCGAAAAAGAGGAGGCGCATCAAGTCAAGCGTTACTTTTTCAGTTTAACCAACCCCACGGTGCCGGGAAACTTCATTGTGGCCCTAGGGGTGCAGAAAAGCGGCGCCAACAAGGCCATCTGGGCGGGGGCGAACGTCACCGACATCGCCGGGGAGCGGAGCGGGGTGGCTTGGAGCTTGGATGACGGCGCAACCTGGAACGCCCGTTTTCTGGATACGCTGGCCTGGAATTTTGCTTTTTGGGGAGATACGGTCTGGGTGGCAACCTCTTCCGGGCTTTTGCGCAGTCCGGATATGGGACAAAACTGGCAGGCAGTCCCAATCGCCGGGGTGGATGCCTATTCGGGTGCGACCACCTCTTTCTCCAACGCCGTTGAGATTCTTTCCGTCCGGCAAACCGGGCCGGACACCATCTGGGTCGGCAGTACGGATGGGGCGGCGGTTTCCTTCAATAATGGCCTGGACTGGAGAATCTTCAGGCGGTTCCTTTCAACCGGTACGGGCCCGGGAACGGCCGGGGCGGAGCTGTATGCTGCGCCGGTGCCGTTTTCGCCACAACGGGGATTGGGAATTTGCCGGTTCCATTACCGGCCGACGCAAAATTCCAACGTAACCATTGAGATTTTTGATTTTGCCATGCGGCGGGTGAAAACCGTCGTTGATAACGCTCCGCGCTCGGCGGGGGTGCAGTACGACACGGACAGCTGGGACGGGAGAAATGAAAAAGGGGACGTGGTGGCGAACGGAACCTACTTTTTCCGCATCGACTTTGGCGGAGAAAAGAAGTGGGGAAAGCTGGTGGTTTTGAAATGAAGCGAAGTGTTCTCATTCTTTTCGCGCTTATGGTATTGCCGGCATTAGCGTTTGCCCAGGACGGAGGGTATGCCGGCTCGGAACTGCGCATCGGTTTGGGGGCGCGGGCGGTGGCTTTGGGGGAGGCGTTTAGTGCCGTGGCGGACGACGGATCGGCTTCGTTTTTCAACCCGGCGGGGGCGGCCTGGATTGAGAAACGGATGTTTTCGGCCAGCTACCGGGTTTTGGAGTTCGACCGGAAACAGGGATATTTATCACTTATCTTCCCTTTGCGGCGGGAGGCGGGAATCGGGTTTTTTTGGGTGCACTCCTCCATCGGCGACATTATGGGTCGGGATGACATCGGGCAGCCAACGGGGGAGTTGAACGATCACCAAAACCTGTTCGGGTTCAATTTTTCCAAGCGGTTTACCAAGCGGTTTTCGCTGGGGGCCAACATCGAATATTTGCAGAAGGTTGTGGCGGGGGTTTCCGCCTATTCGCTTTCGTTCGACCTGGGGACGCAGTACCGCTTCAAGGACATCCAGATGGGGAACACGACGATTCCGCTGGGGGGGCTGAAGGTCGGCGCGGCGGTGGAGAATATTTTTGCCCGCTTGCAGTTCAACTCCAACAAATATTACGGGCAGTTCGGCAGTGCGGGAAACACGACCACGGACACGTTGCCGTTGAATTTCCGGGCCGGGACATCCTACCTTTGGCGGGAGCGGCTTTTGATCGCATTGGACGTGGAGAAAAACAGCAAGCAGAAGGCGTTTTTTCACGCCGGAGGAGAGTACACCTTCCGAAAAATCCTGGCCGTGCGGACGGGATACAGCCACGGGCAGGTTTCCTTCGGCGCCGGGATTCGCCAGCCCTTGAGCCCCAAGCAGGCGGTGCGGCTGGATTACGCTTTCAAGGCCTCTCCCATTTCCGAGCGGGGGGACCACCTTTTCAGTTTGCAATTTGAGTTTTGATGCTTAACTTATAGAAGATGAAACGGGCTTTCTTTTTCTGTTTCTTTTGTTTCAGCACGGCAAGTTTAACCAAGGCCGCCTCACCGGTGGCCTTTACTTTTTTGACCGTTTCTCCCTCCGCACGGGGAGCGGCTTTGGGGGAAGCGATGACGGCGGTCGGGGGGGATGTTTCCTCCGCATTTTGGAATCCCGCCCTGCTTTTGAGCACCAAGGGAAGCACGTTTTCGGCGCAGGAGAATTTTTTCATCCAGGGAAGTGACCATACGTTTTTATCCTTCGGTATCAAACAGACAAAATGGGGGGCGGGGGCTTCCCTCAACTTCCGGCATATCGGGGACTTGGAGCTTAGGCAGGGCCCCAGCTCGCAGCCCTTGGGCACCTTTTCGGAAGACGAGGTGGCTTTAAATATTGTTTTTGCCTATGCGGTGACCCCAACGCTCTCGGCCGGGGTTTCCGGCAAGGGTTTGTACCAAAAACTGGAAGCGTACGGCAAGCGGGGGTTGGCCTTTGATTTGGGCGTTGCCTATCGTCCAAACAACCGGCTCAATTTCGGGGCTTCGGTTTTGAACGCCGGACAGGATTTCAAACTGGTTTCCGAGCCGTCGCGACTGCCCTTGGTATTCCGCACGGGGGCGAGTTTTCTCTGGCGGGAAATTCTATTTACCAGCGACATTCTCTTCCCGCGGGGGGACGACGCCAAGACGGGCTGGGGGGTGGAGCGGAGCATTCGTAATCTGACACTTAGGGCCGGGTATCAAACCGGCCATGACGAGAAAAACTTTTCGGCCGGGCTGGGGGTCGCGTACCGGAATTTTCGGCTGGATTACGCCTTTGTGCCGTACCAGTCGGATTTGGGGTCGGCCCACCGGTTCGGCATTGTGGGGGAACTATGAAAACAATGGAAGCGGAAGTGAAGCGGGCATTTGACTGGACCCGCTGGGCCAAGAGCCGCCCGGCGGTGGAGCTGGAGATTTCCATCATCCGGGAAATGCTCAAGGTGAGCTTGATTCCCGGCGTCATCTCCTTTGGCGGAGGGCTGCCGGCCTCCGAACTTTTTCCAACCGAGGAACTGGCGGCGGCCTGTTTGGCCGTTTTGAAAAAGCATCCGGCGGATTCGCTGCAGTACTCCCTTTCGATGGGGGTGCCGCTTTTTCGGGAGTTTTTGGCCGCGCGCGTTTCTGCCAACGACCATTCCACCAAAGTAGATAACATTTTCGTCACGGGCGGCAGCCAGCAGGGGCTGGATTTAATCGGGCGGCTATTTTTGGAAAAGGGGTCCTGCGTCATCATGGAAAGCCCGACTTACGTAGGAGCTTTGCAGGCGTTCAATTTTTATGGGGCGAAGTACTGCCCCCTCCCCATGGATGAGGAAGGGTTGGTCGTTGACCGCCTCGAGGAAGCCATCAAAAAATACTCCCCGCGGCTCATCTACGTCGTGCCAAATTTCCAAAATCCATCCGGGCGGACGCTTTCGTACCGTCGGCGGGTGCAGTTGGTCGAGATTGCGGCGCGGTACAACGTTCCCATCGTGGAGGACAACCCGTACGTGGAGCTGCGTTATTCGGGACAGACTCTTCCTTCGTTGGCCTCGATGGCTCCCGATGGAGTGATTCAACTGGGCACTTTTTCCAAGCTGATTTCGCCGGGACTGCGGATCGGCTGGATTTGCGCCCCGCCGGAGCTAAACAAGCTTTTTGAAAAGGTAAAACAGGCGGTGGATTTGCACACCAACACTTTTTGCCAGTACATCATTGCCGAGTTCGCCAAAGACGGCGCGCTCGACCGGCACATCGAAAAAGTCAAAAAGGAATACGCCCGGCGGCGGGAAGTGATGCTGGCCGCGCTCGAAGAGAATTTTCCCTCGCACGTTACCTGGACGCATCCGGAGGGGGGGCTTTTCCTCTGGGCGACTTTGCCGGAAGGGGTTTCGGCCTTAAAACTTATGCCGATTGCGGTGGAGGCGAAGGTGAGCTACATCCCCGGCGGGCCGTTTTTTGCCGAGGGGGGTGGGGAGAACACCCTGCGGCTCAATTTTTCCAACGCCAACCCGGACAACATCCGCGAGGGGATGCACCGTTTGGGAAAAGTTTTACACGAGCACGCCAAAATATAAAGCGGAATTACATAACCCGGCGTGACAAAGAGAAATACAATAGAGCTGTCACCAAAACAACGTGACGAGCTGCTCCGAACATTGAAAGCCCGTTTTGAGAAAAACATGAACCGCCATAGAGGGCTTGAATGGGACCACGTACAAGCCAGGCTGGAAGCCCATGCTGAAAAACTGTGGTCGCTCTATGAAATGGAAAGAACCGGCGGGGAGCCGGATGTTGTTGGTCAGGATAAAAAGACGGGGGAATACATTTTTTACGATTGTTCCGCGGAAAGCCCCAACGGCCGCAGAAGCGTTTGTTACGACCGCGAAGCGCTAGAATCAAGGAAGGAACATAAACCGAAAAATAGCGCTATGGATATGGCGGCTGCCATGGGGATTGAGCTTTTAACAGAAGAGCAATATCGGGAGCTGCAGAAACTTGGAGCGTTCGATACGAAAACGTCGAGCTGGGTGAAAACACCGACGGATATCAGAAAACTGGGCGGAGCCCTCTTTTGTGACCGCCGCTACGACTGTATCTTCGTGTATCACAACGGTGCGGAATCGTACTATGCCGCCCGGGCATTCCGCGGCTCGCTACGGGTCTAAATTTTCACGAGTTTGCCAAAATATAAAATGCCGCAGGCCGGAATCGAACCGGCGACACACGGATTTTCAGTCCGTTGCTCTACCAACTGAGCTACCGCGGCAGTCGAGTTTCCTAATATATTTTTTTGGCAACTGAAAGCAAGGTTGAATCGGAGAATAACTCCTCCTTAATCCTCCCCTATAGGGGAGGAGAAAAACTGGCGATGAAGTATAGATTTCAACTGCGTCAGGAGTAATTCCTGACCAACAAAAAACACTCCTTCCGGCCCTACGGGCCTCTTCCCCCTTAAATACAGGGGGGGGCAGAAAAACAGACGAGCTATTCCGAGGTCCGGGTGGTGTCGGCGGTGGCGCGGGGATAGACGTAGCGGTTCAGCCAGTCGATGATGTAAATCGTTTCTGAAAAGCGCCGGGAGTTGGTCGGCGCGCCCAGAAGAACGGCCAGAATTTCGTGCCCCTCTTTATCCTTCATTATCGTCACCAGACAGTAGCCCGAGGCGGCGATGAAGCCGGTCTTTCCCCCCTCCACTTCCCAGCCGGCGCGGGCCAGGCGGTTGGTGTTCAGCAGAATGTGGCGGCGGCGTTTGTTCGTGGAATGGAAGGTGTACTGGTCGGTGGCGGTGATATGGGCCACCCAGTAGTTCTCCAAAGCGAAGGTAAGGAGCCGGGCAACGTCCATCGCCGTGGAGCGGTTGCCGGCGTCCAGTCCCGTTACCTCCACAAAGAAAGTGGAGTCCAGCCCCAGCTCGCGGGCTTTTTCGTTCATGCGCAGAACGAAATTATCCATCGAGAGACCGGAGGCGCGGGCCAGGGTGCGGGTGGCGCGGTTGTCGGAAGCGAGCAGCGAGGCGTAAAGAATGTCCAAAAGCTTGAAAGATTCCCCCACCCCCATCTGGGAACGGCGGCGGCCGGCCCCCCGGGCATCCTCCCGCGTCACCATCACCACCGAATCGAGGGGGGGGTTGCCTTCCAAAAAAACGATGGCGGTCATCAGCTTGGTCAAGCTGGCGATGGAACGGACCGCGTTTGCGTTGTACTCGTACAGGATGCGGCCGGAAGGGACGTCGATGATCAAGACGGCCTTGGCCAACAGGCGTCCGGGGGATTCCGGGGTGGCGCCGCGGATGAAGGTGCGGCGGACGCGCCGGGGCCTTTTTTTAGCCTGGGAGTAGAGCTCGACGAAAGGGGAAAGACAGAACAACAAAACAAGAAAAGCGGTCAGCGCTTGAAGGAATCGAGGGTTATTCGTCATCCACGAAAAGGAAATATAGTCGGGGCAGGCTGATTAGCCAAAGAATTAAGAGGCGTTTTTCAGCTTGTCGTTGAGGCGAAAAAGAGCTTTTTGCACCCGATGGCAAGCCTTTGCCTCCTCCCAAATCAACTGGAACTGCTTGCCGACTTCCGCCCCCAGAAGCAGAATGTAGGAGGAGTAGTACACCCAGACGAAGAAAAGGGCGATCGTCGCCGCGGAGCCGTAAAAGCGCTCCGGACCGGCGAATTTTTTGGCGAACAAATCGAAAAGCAGCTTGGCGAGCTCCCAAGCGCAGGCACCGAAGAAGGCGCCCACCAAGGCGGCCGTGTTGGAAACCCGCACGCGGGGCATGATTTTGTAAATGGCGTAAAAAAGCAGAAAGGCCAGAAAAACCGGCAGCAAAACGGCTGTGACTTTGGCGAGAAACGGGAACTCGACGATTGTTTTTCCAATCAACGGGAGCTCCGTGTTGCGAAAGGAGGTGTACAGCGCGGTGGCCAGAAGCGAAAGGAGGATGAAAACGAGAAAACCGGGGACCAGGGCCAAGCGCAAGAGAATGGAATGCCAGAAGGCGCGGCCGGTGGGGAGCTTCCAGATGGAATTGAACGCGGTTTCAATCGAGCCGAAGATGCGGCTGGCGGTCCAAATCAAGCCCAACAGACCGAAAAGCCCCACCAGTTTTTTTTTGTCCTGCAGGTTATTCAAAAATTTGATTATGGATTCATCCGAAACGGAGACCGGCAAAAGCTGGGCCGCGAGGTCGGTGGTTTTGGTGTAAACCGTCTCGGAACTCAACAAAAAGCCGGCGGCGGAGGCCAGAACCAAAAGCACCGGCACTATCGACAAAAGGGAAAAAAAGGAAATGGAGCCGGCCAAGAGGGGGAGATTATCCTGCATCAGGATGTCGCGAACCAGATTCTTCAAAAAGCGCTCAAACGGGCGCAGAAAGACCCGGGTGCGGACTTTGAGATACTGCGAATAGAGGGTGGGATGGAGGTGAATGGTTTCCATCAATCCTGCTTTTTACTCGCGAGCAAAATGCCGAAGGGCTGAAGCGTTTCCACGTGGTCGCAAAAAACCTTAAGGGCGGCGGTAATCGGCACGGCCAGAAGCGCGCCGACAAAGCCCCAAATCCAGGCCCAAAAGATGGCGGACAGGAGAACGGCCAAGGGGTTCAAGTCCACGCGCTTTTCCAGCAGTTTGGGTTCGAGAACGTTTCCTTCCAGGGTTTGCGCGCCGAAAAAGAAAAGCATCAAAACCGGGAGATGCCAGGATATTCCATGCACCGCGAGGGTGGCAATCGCAGTCAATACCAAAGCGACGAGGGAGCCGAGATAGGGAATCCAGTTTAGAATCGCCGCCAACGGGCCCCACAGGTACGGCAGGGGGATTTGCAAAATCAAAAAGCCGACGGTCAGAACGGCGCCCAAGACCAGGCTCAAGCCGGTTTTAACCACCAGAAAGACGGAAATCGAGCGGCCGATTTTTTGCAGGATGGCGGCGGAGGCGGTCTGGTTTTCGCGGCCGAAAAAGCGGGTCAGCTTTTTTTGAATCGAATCCTTGTCCAAAAGCATAAAGAAGGTCAGAAAGTAAATCAAAAAAACGGAACCGAAGAGGGAGGCCGCGGAACCGAGGCCGCGGACGGCAAACTGGGCGATTTTGGCTGTCTCCATCGTGGTAAAAGAGAGCACCCAGCTTTCCGGATCGCGCAGAAAAGGAAGGTAGGTCAACACCGACTCCGGCAGGCGGGCGGCGAATTCCTTCAAAGCCTTGGCTATCGCGAGCTGATACTGGGGAGCTTTTTGGGCCAGCTCACCCAGTTGGGCGGCGCCCCACCAGAGGGCCAAAACAAACAGCACGAAGAAGAAAATCATAACCGCCGTCACGGCCAGCGTGTGAGAGAACTTGAGTTTCCGTAGCAGGTTGACCAGCGGGCTTAGCAAAAAGGCAATGAAAATGGCGGAGACCAGCGGCACCAAAATCGGGCTGGCAAAGTAGGCGAAAAGGGCGAACCCCGTAAGGGCTAAAAGCGGTATCCGAAAACTCTGGATTTTAATCGTCTGGGTCGTCACATATCCTCCGTTTTTTTTCCGCTTTCCAACAGAGCTACCAACCTTTTTTCACGGGTCGCTTTAGCACCCATTTTCCCGGCTTCATCCATTTTGGACCAGGGCCGGTCTTTTTGCCAACGAAAGAGAATATCCCGGCTCCAATTTTTTCCAATTCCGCTTTAGCCTCGTCCCGGCTGGACAAGAAAGATAATCTGGCATCGGAATGTCGGGGGTTAAATTCTTGAAAAACCGTTGGGCCGGGCGGAGAAAAACGCGGGCGCGGACCTTCAGGTACTGCGAGTGCAGCGCGGGATAGAGGTGGAGGGTTTCCATCAGGCCTGCTTTTTACTTCCCAGCAAAATGCCGAACGGCTGCAGCGCTTCCACATGATCGCACACTACTTTGAACGCGGCGGTAATCGGTATCGCCAAGAGCGCGCCGGCGAAGCCCCAAATCCAGGCCCAGAAGATGGCGGAAAGCAAGACCGCCATCGAATTCAAGTCCACTTTGGTTTCCAGAATTTTCGGCCCGATGATGTTTCCCTCCAAGGTTTGCACGACCAAAAAGAAGATGACCAAGGCCGGCAGGTGCCAAGTGGGGCCGTAGGCCGCGAAGGTGGCTCCCGCCGTCAAAATTAACGCGATGAGTGAACCGAGGTAAGGAATCCAGTTCAGGACGGCCGCCAGCGGGCCCCACAAAAAGGGAAGGGGAATGCCCATAATCACGAACCCGAGGGTCAGGACAACTCCCACGGCCGCGCTCAAGACCGTTTTGGCCAGAAGAAACCCGGCGAGAGAACGGTTGATTTTTTGCAGAATGCCGGAGGTCGTGGCGCGGTTTTCCTGGCCGAAAAAGAAGGTCAAGCGGCGCTGCATCGATTCCTTATCCAACAGCATAAAGAAAGTCAGAAAGTAGATAAGAAAGACGGAGCCCAGAAAGGAGGCGACCGAGCTGGCACCGCGAAAGGAGAACTGCAACATCTTGGCGGTCTGTTCGGGGGTGAAGGCCGGGATCCATTTTTGCGGATCTTTCAGAAAGGGAAAATAGTCGCCGGCCCCGGCGGGGAGACGGGCGGCAAACTGTTCGGCCGCCTTGGTAAGGGACTCTTGGAATTGCGGCGCTTTGCCGACCAATTGGGTCAACTGATCGGTGCCCCACCAGCCGACCGAAAGGAAGGCCAAGAGGAAAAAAATCATCACCACGGTGACCGCCAAGGCGTGCGGGAATTTTAGCTTCCGCAAAACGTTTACCAGCGGGCTTAACAAGAAGGAGAAGAAAAAGGCGGAGACCAGCGGAACCAGAATCGGGCTGGCAAAATAGGCGAAAAGGGTGAGACCGGAAAGGGCCAGAAGAGGCATCCAGAAACTTTGGATTTTAATCGGCTGGGTCACAAATCCTCCGGTTTTTTGGCCCCTTGCAACAGGGCGACCATTTGTTTTTCACCAATCGTTTTTACGCCCAAGCGTTCAGCGTCGTCCAGCTTTGAGCCGGGGGACTCACCGACAATCACAAAGCTGGTTTTTTTGCTGACCGAAGAGGAGACCTTGGCCCCCCGTTTTTCCAGTTCTTTCTTGGCCTCGTCCCGGCCGTAATTCTCCAGCGTGCCGGTGATGACAAACGTATAGCCGTCCAGATTCTGGGTGAGTTTTTCGCGATGGTAGGTCGGAAAAACGACACCGCCTTTCTTTAATTTTTCAATCACCTTGCGGTTGGCGGCGTCCGAAAAGAAGCTGGTTATGCTTTTGGCCACGATGGGGCCGACTTCGCGCACGCCGGTCAATTCCTCCTCCGAAGCCGCCATCAAGGCCTCGAGGGAGCCGTAATGCCGGGCTAAAACCTGGGCCAGATGTTCGCCGACATTGCGAATCCCCAGGGCAGAAAGGAAGTGGGGCAAATCCGGTTTTTTGGAGGACTCGATGGCATTCATCAGATTGGAGGCGAGCTTGTCTCCCATGCGCTCGAGCGTCATCCAGTCCTTCTTTTCGAGGAAGTACAAATCGGCCGGGTCGGCAATCAGCTTTTTTTCCACCAACTGTTCAATCCAACGGAAGCCGAGCCCCTCGGCGTTCATCCCTCCCTTAGAAACGAAGTGGGAGATTCGCTCCACGAGCTGGGCGCGGCAGGCCAAGCCGGTGCAGCGAGTGGCCGACTCCCCCGGCAGACGCACGGCTTTGGAGCCGCAGACGGGGCACTTCGCCGGCATCTTGAAAATTTTTTCGTGCCCCGTGCGGCGGGATTTCTCCACCCCCAGGACCTCCGGAATCACGTCGCCGGCCCGCTGGATGAAGACCGCATCGCCGATACGAATATCCTTTTTGGCCACCTCATCCTCGTTATGCAGGGTGGCGCGGCTCACCTCCACCCCTCCCACCCGCACCGGCTCCAGCACGGCCACCGGCGTCAGGGTCCCCGTTCGCCCGACCTGCACGATGATATCCAACACCTTTGTTTTGGCCTGCTGCGGCGGAAATTTCCAGGCCACGGCCCAGCGGGGGGAGCGGGAGAGCTCCCCCATACGGCGCTGGACTTTAAACTGGTTCACCTTGACCACGATGCCGTCCATTTCGAAGGAGGCTTTGTCGCGGGCGGCTTTGATTTTTTCGAATTCCTTTTGAACCTCCTCCGGCGTACGACAGAGCTTGATTTCCTTGCTCGTACGAAATCCCCAATCCCTTACCGCCATCATCGTGTCGTACTGGTTGTCAAACCGGACCCCCTCGAGTTCCCCCGTGCCGTAGGCGAAGAAAACGAGAGGACGGGAGGCGGTAATTTTGGAGTCCAATTGACGCACCGCACCGGCGGCGGCGTTGCGCGGGTTGGCGAAAACCTCCTCGCCCGCCTTTGCCAGGGCGCGGTTCAACTTTTCGAATTCCTCCTTTGGAAAAATCACCTCGCCGCGCACCTCCAAAAGCTTGGGAGCTTCGGCCTTCTCCTCCGACAGCCGCAGGGGAATCGATTTTATCGTTTTCAAATTCGGCGTCACGTCTTCGCCGGCGACGCCGTCCCCCCGTGTCGAACCTTGAATAAAAACCCCTTTCTCGTAAACCAGTTCGACCGCCAGCCCGTCCCATTTCGGCTCGGTCACGTATTCTACCTCCGATTCCTTTATTTCCCCCAATTCCAAAACGCGGCGGTGAAAGTCGGCGAATTCCTCCTCGGACGTCACTTTATTCAAGGAGAGCATCGGCAACCGATGGCGGACGGAGCGGAAGGAGTCTGACGGCTCGGCGCCGACCCTTTGGGTTGGCGAGTCGGGCGTTATCAACTCCGGATGTTTTTTTTCCAGCTCCACCAGCTCGTCAAACAGCCGGTCGAATTCGGCGTCCGAAATTTTGGGTGAATCCAAAACGTGGTAGCGATAGTTGTGATAGTTGGCAAGCTCCCGCAGTTTTTCGACGCGGGCTTTGGTTTTGGCGTCGGCCATTGTCCTGAAATTAGATTAGAATGGGAGCGATGGCAAGACGGAAGTGGGCTGTCATAATGTGCCGCAGGCGTAAAAGTGCAAAGCTGATGTTGTAGTAAAGGCTTGTGGTTTAGGTCGGACTTTTTAACTTATCACTGTGGGCATTGATGGACTTAAAAATAGCACGTGGATGCCGTTCAAAACGTACAACCGAAAAAAATCAATGCTTTCACGCAGGGCCTGCGGGCGGTCAAACCCGTTAAGTTAATGAAAGCGCAACAGCTTCTGAAGCAGCTGGATTTTCGATTCCAGTGCCGCCATGAAGCAGCTCACGCTGTTTTTTGAAAAGCTTCATGCGCTGCTCCACCACCTTCCTTTCCTTTGAAGACAAGGCCTCCTTCTTGGAGGCCGTCTCTTTCTGCGACTTCAGCAATTTTTCCTCAATCGAGCGGGCCGCTTGGAAGGCCGTCCGACCGGCCAAGGTGGTCGTGCCAGAACCCATCAAGCTGTCAACTTCCATTCGCTTCAGCGCCAGTTCCAACTCCAATTGGAGGATATACTGGTTCGCCTCCGTCACCTCCACATTGGCTTGCGCCAGTTCCAGTTCGGCCTCGCGCAGGTCTTTTCGGGTTTCCAATAGATCGAGCGTTCGTTCCGCCGCTTTTTTGTTGGCTTCGAGGGCTACGACCCGGGCCTTGTCGTCCGCGTTTTTGGCGGTCTTTACCTGATTGGAAATCTCGTCAATTTCCTTTTTCTTCGCTTCTATACGTGTCTTTACAGCCCCCAGCGTGGTTTGGGCGGCGGCTCGTTTGTTTTGGGCCAGCTTGATGGAAATTGCCGCCTGGTCCAATTCGCCGCGAATATCCTCGACTGGGCGGTAGGGGACTGCAGCAACCAGCCGATCATCCGTAATTTCTTGGGCTCGCAGCACAGCCGGTACGGTGGCCAAGAGCGTCAACAGGGCAAACGAAGCGATTTTCAATACCCAGCCGGTTCGGAACATTCTTCACCTCCCTCGGACTTTAGCTTTCATATTAAGTATACAATCATGAATCCATCCTGTCAATGAGGACGATGCTAAATCGAAATTGCAAACACGACGCGGAATGCGGTTGCGGCTTCGGGCGCATGTTTTTTTTGACAACAACCGGACGTTTGGCCTGGCAATTGCTTCCCGACACGAAGGTTTTGCAGCTTAAGAAGGAATTTTTACATTATGAAACGAGTAGAGGTTTGGGCGTGCACCCCTTTCCAAGGAATTTGGGGTATGCAAATCCGATTCTGGCGCAATCGACCAGGAAAGGTGGGTATGACGCTTCTTCTTTGCCGATATGAACAGAGCGAGCCCCGTTGCTTTCTTTTGACCCGCCTACGCCACAGATTTTTTTATGAAACGGATGTCCGCATCCAGAAACATGCGCTCCTCGGAACGGAAGGGGGCGGATTTTTCGAGGGATGCAGGCTCCTTCTTGAGGAAGGTTAGTCTAGGCACGCGACGAGCTCCGGTGGGGCGCAGGTTCAAAAAAAAGGCTGGTAACGGGATAGTCCAGCGAGCGATTTTGCGCGAGTACTTTAAGCATGAACTTTAGCGCCATAGGCCTTCGGCAAAACTAGATATTGGTTTTACACTGCCAAGTTGTTTTTTTTGTTGACGGGCAGAGCGCCGCCCCCCTAATTAGCCGTATGAGCGTTGAACTTTTCTTTTTAATTTTGGGGACCGTTATTCTGGCCGGTTTTTTTGGGGGGCTTCTCTTTCAACGTTTCCGCTTTCCGGAGGTTCTCATTCTGATGGGAATCGGACTCCTCCTGGGACCGGTGTTCCATCTTGTTCCGGTGGAAAGCTTTTACGCCGCCGCCCCTTTCTTCGGCACGCTGGCCCTGATACTCATTCTGTTCGAAGGGGGACTGGATTTGGACTTCGGCCATGTTGTCGGGGAATGGAAAAAGGCGGTCACCCTTTCCGTTTCAACCTTTATTCTGACGGTCGCCGGCACGGCCGTTTTGGTATACTACTTCACGCCGTGGGACGGGTTTTACGGGTTGCTTTTGGGCGGGGCCTTGGGTTGCGTCTCCGGCACCATTGTCATCCCGATGGTGGCCAAGATGCCGATCTCGCAGGAATCGAAGACGATTTTAAGCGTGGAGTCGGCTTTGGCCGACGCGTTGGCGGTTTTAACCGTCGTTTTGGGGATCGACTTCTTTCACGAAGCCGGGGGAGGGCAGGAAATTCTGGGCTCTCTTTTTTCGGCCTTCACCAACTCTTTCTTTTTGGCCACCGTGGTCGGCCTCATCTGGCTGCGGATTCTCCCCACCCTCAAGGGAAAGCCTTTGGCCTACATGCTCACCTTTGCCGTTCTGCTTTTGCTCTACGCCGGCGTGGAGGGGGTGAAGGGCTCCGGCGCTTTGGCCATCCTGCTTTTCGGCCTCCTGCTAAGCAACGGGGAGCGCCTGGTTTCGCTTTATCCCAAACGCTTCCGGCGGGGGCTTTTGAAAAGCGATTTGATCCTGGACGACACCTTGAAATGGTTTCACGCCGAGTTTTCTTTTTTAATCCGCACCTTCTTTTTTGTCTATATGGGTCTTATCGTCCGGTTTGAAAACTTGAGCTGGGACTGGCTGGTTCTTTCGGGCGCGATTTTTTTGGTCATTCTGGCCGCCCGCGCCCTTTCGGTCGGCGCCGTTTTCTGGAGGGAAAAACAGAACAAAGAACGGAAGTTGATTTGGGGGATGCTGCCCCGCGGACTCACGTCGGCCGTCTTGGCCTCCTATCCCCTCTCCCGCGGAATGGCCGACACATCCCCCTTTCTGGACATCACTTTTCTGGTGATCGCCCTGACCAACATTTTTCTGGCGTTGGTTCTCTGGAGAAAAACGGGGCCCCAAAACGGCCGGGAGCCCGAAGGGCTTCGAGGGGTATAAGATTATTGCGGCGGGCAGAGGCCGCAAAAATACACGAACCACCGCCGATTTTTCTTGCCTGCGGGCCGCCGCCGTTTTAGATTGGCTTCAGCAGCCAAACGGCTTATAAATTTAAACAGGGGGCATCCTCCGGCCACCGGGCCGGACCAACAAGCCGGTTTTCACCAACGGAAAACCGCGCAACGAACGAAAGGGAACGGGTGGAAGGGACGCCAACGGAGGAGTCATGATATGGGACAGCGCGGCTTTGAAGGAAGCCGTTCGCGCCAAAATCGGCGAACACAAATTTATCGTGGTTTCCAACCGGGAGCCGTACCTGCACCGCTTTGGCCCGCAGGGAATCGTCTGCGAACGGCCGGTTTCGGGAATGGCCGTGGCCTTGGACCCCGTTCTGCAGGCCTGCGGCGGCATTTGGGTGGCCCACGGCTCCGGCGAGGCGGACCGGGAGGTGGTGGATGCAAAGTCACATCTTGCCGTGCCGCCGGGGAAATACGCCTACACCCTGCGGCGGGTCTGGCTCACGCCGGAAGAAGAACAGGGGTACTACTACGGCTTTGCCAACGAGGCGCTTTGGCCGCTCTGCCACATCGCTTTCACCCAGCCGGTCTTCCGCCAATCGGACTGGGAGACCTACTGCCGCGTGAACGAAAAATTCGCTGACGCCGTTTTGGAGGAAATGAACAGCGACACGGGATTCGTGTTCATTCAGGATTACCACTTTGCGTTATTACCGCGGATTTTGAAAAAGCGCCGCCCCGAGCTCGTGGTCGCGCAATTCTGGCACATTCCCTGGCCGAACCCCGAGGCGTTCCGCATCTGCCCCTGGGCGGAGCAGATTCTGGACGGACTTCTGGGAAACGATTTGCTCGCGTTCCACATCCGCTACCACTGCCAGAATTTTTTGGAAACCGTGGAACGGAGCATCGAAGCGAAGGTGGACTACGAGCGGAATTCGGTCTTCCGAGGCGGGGGGGAGACGCTGGTTCGTCCCTTTCCCATCAGCGTCGATTTTGCGCAATTGGAGAAAATGGCCGGCTGCACGGAAATCTCGGCGCGGGCGGCCGAGCTGCGGGCGGAGCACCGGTTAAACGGAGTGAAGGTGGGTGTCGGCATCGACCGGATGGATTACATCAAGGGGATTCCCGAGCGGCTGGCCGCCATTGACCGTTTCTTTGAAAAGTATCCCGAGTATCGGGGGCACTTCGTTTTTCTGCAGCTCGGGCCCGTCTCGCGGACGGAAATACAAAAATACAAGGAATACAACGCCACCATTGAAAACATGGTGGCGGAAATAAACCGAAAATACGGCACGCCCGGCTGGCAGCCGGTCATCCTGCACCGCACGCATCTACCGCCGGAGGAGGTCACAGCCTATTATCTTCTGGCGGATCTTTGTCTGGTCAGTTCGCTGCACGACGGAATGAATTTGGTGGCCAAAGAATACGTGGCGGCGCGCGGTGACGGCGAAGGGATTCTGGTTTTAAGTCACTTCACCGGAGCGGCCCGGGAATTGGAGCAGGCGGTTTTGGTCAACCCGTACGCCACGGACGAACTGGCGGACGCTTTGAAGGCCGCCTTGGAAATGCCGCCGGAGGAGAAAGCCAAACGGATGGAGCGGATGCGGGAAACCGTGCGGGAGAATAATATCTACCGCTGGGCGGGAAAAATCATCACCGAGCTCAACCGGCGGCTGGCCTAGTTGGCGAGGCAAGAGATTTCCATCGAATAATGGAGGTGGGTATGTTTGAAGAGAAACTGCGTTTGGTGGCGGACCGAATCGCCGAGATCTTCGCGGGATTTTTCGCCTTTCTGCCGGCCCTGATCGTGGCGGTTCTTGTCTTTCTGGCGGGCTGGATGCTGGCACGTTTTTTCCGGTACGTGGTCATCCGGTTTCCGTTCAAGGGGTCTTTGGCCGTGGAGCCAAGAGGATTTCTGCCCGGCCACCGGCTCTCCCCGCGGGAGCTGGCGGGGCACTTCGTTTTCTGGCTGTTTTTGCTCTTCACCACCGTGCTTTCCTTGGAAGTGCTCGGGCTGCCGATCGGGGCGGGCATTATGGAACGGCTTTTGGGAACGGTGCCAAGCATCTTCGTGGCGCTTTTGATATTCGTTTTTGGTTTTCTTTTGGCTTTTTTGGTGGAAGCCGCTTTGCGCGAGCTTTTGCAACGGATGGCCTTGGGTCGCCCCGAGGTCTGGTCGCGGGCCTTCCGCTGGGTCACTTTAATCGTGGTGGCCTTTTTGGCGATGGAACAACTCGGGCTGGCGGCCCAGTTCGCCCTGTGGCTCGTTCTAATCCTCGTCGGGGCGGCGGCGCTGGGTTTTGCCCTGGCTTTCGGTCTGGGGTGCCGGGAGATGGCGCGCGATTTGGTGGTGGAACTTTTCCGGAAGGAAGAAACGGCGGGTTCCATTAAGTAAATGAACGCGCCGGCGAAGAGTTTTGTTTTTTACACCTCCGTGCCGCTGGTGGAGCTGACCGGCCGGACGGCGCGAAGCGTGCGCCAGCTCGCCGAAGAGGTGGAGCGGGCCGAGGCAGCTTCCATTTTCTTCCACACCCACGACTATGTGCGGGAGCACCATTTTCTTTCGCGGGAATACCCCTCCGATTTCGCCTACTGGGTGGCGGAAATTCTGCAGGAGAAGGGATTGGCGGAGCGGCTGGCGTTTGTGGATTTGCGCCACTTTACCTCCATAGAGGCCCTGCGGGCCGAGATCCTTTCCATTTTGAAAAGCATGGGGGGAAAGCGGGCCGAGCGGGAGGTTCTGCCCAGTCTGGAGTTCCATTTTCGTAAATCCATCAACATCGTGGTGCCGACCGGTTACACGGCCGGCCATCTGGCCGAGTTCCGCGAGGGGATTGCCCGCGTGGACCATAACAGTTTGTACTTTCACCTAATCGAGGCGCACCTGCGGGACGAGACGCCGGGGAACGATTTTTCGAACTGGGCGGTCGAATGCCTTGGCAAGGAGAAACTGGCTGCGCAGATTGCCCAGATTGACCCGTACACAAACACACTGGAACAAACCCGGCAGAAACTTTTGAACCTCGTGGACCGGGAGCTGGCCAAGGAGCGGGTGGTGGCGAAGCTGGGGAGCTATCCCCAAACCACCGGTGTGGGACAGTTTTTGCAACAAAGTGAGCTGTTTAAAAAGGTGCGGGGACTTTTTGAAAAGAAAGCGCCGGGAGGTTCGTAGCCGTGGAAGTCCGCTTAGCCGACTACGAGCCGGTCCTTGGACCGCAGCCCATTGAGGTGATGCGGCGGCTGGCCACGCATCTTTCCAAAAAGCGTGTGAAGATGGTCAACTCCACGGCGGTGGGCGGGGGCGTGGCGGAAATCTTGCAGCGGCTGGTGCCGCTTTTCAACGAGCTGGGGGTCAAAACTTCCTGGGAGGTGCTGAAGGGGGGAGCGGAGTTTTTTGGCATCACCAAGGCCATTCACAACGCGTTGCACGGCGCACCGGTGGAGCTTTCGCCGGAGGTGCAGGCGCATTTTCTTTCCCACACCCGCGCGCAGGCGGATACGTTTCGTTTTGAGGAAGAGTTCGTCTTCATCCACGACCCGCAGCCGATCACGTTCATTGAGAAAAAAACCAAAAGTTCCCGCTGGGTGTGGCGCTGCCACATCGACATCTCCTCCCCTCACCCGCCGGTGTGGGATTTTTTGCGGCCATTCGTGGAAAAGTACGATGCCTCCATTTTTTCCGCCCCCAGCTTCGTGCAGGTTCTGCCCATTCCGCAATACCAGATTCCCCCCTCCATTGACCCCCTGGCCCTCAAGAATCGGGAGGTGCCGGAGAGGGAGGTCCAGACCTATCTCGAGCAGGTCGGTTTAAACCCGGAACGGCCGATTATCACCCAGATTTCCCGTTTCGACCGGCTGAAGGACCCGTTGGGGGTCATTGCCGCCTACCAATTGGTGAAACGGCGAACCGACTGCCAGTTGGTCTTGGCCGGCGGCGGGGCCAGCGACGACCCGGAGGGCAGTGCCGTTCTGGCGGAAATCAAGGAAAAGGCCTCCGGAGACCCGGACATCCATATTCTTGAGCTCCCCCCTTTTTCCGATTTGGAAATCAACAAGCTGCAGCGGGGTTCGACGGTCGTTCTGCAAAAATCGCTAAAGGAGGGGTTTGCCCTGACCGTGGCGGAGGCACTCTGGAAGAAAAAGCCGGTCATCGCCTCTGCGGTTGGCGGAATTCCGCTGCAAATCATCCACAATTACACGGGGCTTTTGGTGCATTCCGTGGAGGGGGCGGCGTTGAAAATCAAATACTTGCTCACTCATCCGGAAGCGGCCCGGCAGTTGGGAGAGAACGGACACCAGCATATCAAGCAGAATTTTTTTATCACCCGGCATTTGCGGGACTACCTGGCGGTTCTTTTTTCCCTTTCTTATCCGGGCAAGGACGTCATCCGGTTGTGAAAAACCTGGCCGCTTTCCGCCCGGAAGTTCAACGGCGGATACGGGCTGCCAAAAAGGTTTTGCTTTTTTTGGACTACGACGGGACTCTGGTGCCCATCCGGCCCACCCCCGGACTGGCCCGGCTTTCCGCCGGACAAAAACAGCTTCTGGCCGGGTTGGCCCGGCGGCCGCGTTTCAAGGTGGGGCTGCTTACCGGCCGGAGTTTGCCGGACATTCGAAAAGCGGTACGGGTTCCCGGTTTGTTTTTCGCCGCTAATTACGGCCTCGCGGTGGCCACCCCGCAAAAAAGCTGGGTGCATCCCGAAGCGCGGAAGTTGGCCTCCCGGCTGAAAAAACTTTGGCCCCGCCTGCGGGGGCTTGCGGCCGAATTTCCGGGGGTGCGCATAGAGGACAAGTTGCTGACCGTGGCCATCCACTACCGGCAATACAAAGGGAAGCCAGAGCGGCTGAAAAAAAGGCTGGAGGATATCATCCGGGCGAGGCCCCAAATGTTCCGGTTGAAAACCGGGAAAAAAATCTTTGAGGTGTACCCGGCCGTGGCGTGGGACAAAGGAAAAGCCCTTTTGAAAGTGGAGAAGTTGCTCGGTTACCGCCGGGCACCGCTGGTACTTTTTTTCGGCGACGACCGTGCGGATGAGGAGGCGTTTCGGCAGATGAACGCAAAGCACATCTCCGTGGCGGTGGGACGGAGCAAAAACACGGCGGCGCGCTACTTCTGCCGGGACAGCCGCGAGGTGGCTCGGTTTTTGCAAGAGCTTTTGAAGCTTGAGTCGGACGAGAAAAGCTGAAAATCAGCGGCGGAGCAGGTTCTGGCTCAACAGATTTTCCCAGTTCGGATTCTGCTTTTCCCCCGCCACGGTGGAATGTACCAATTCGTAATTCCCCAAGCCCCTCAAATCGGCGAAAACGAAAAGCCCCGTTTTACCGGAGGCCAGGCGGGTGTAGTCCCACTTTAGCCAGGGCAAATTGTCCGGCGAGGCGGGGGACTGTTCAATGTTGTTCGGTTCTCCATAGAGCATCAAAACCCGTCCCCGGTCGGTCTGCCAGCCGTCGGCCGCGCCCATGGAGCGGGAGAATCGTTCCACCGCTTTGATAAAGCGGCGGTAGGCCTCAAATTTGTACTCGTTTTCCGGGGTTTGGGGGGTGGGGTCGTGTTTTTGCCACCACTCGTTGATAAAATTCAACTGCCCGGTGCGGTTGGAGGCGCGGTAAATCGCCTTTTCCTGATTGGTCAGGAGGAAATGGGTGACTTTTGGGAAATAGTCCAACTCCTCTTCCGCCACGGGGGGGCGCAAGGAGGGGGGGAAAAGCCAAAACATCTTGCTTTGAGAAACGGCTGCGCCGGTGGCCGGGTCGTGCGCGTTTAGCACCAGGGAATAGGCCCCCGGCGGGAGCATCGACAAATCCACGGAGGCGGAAAGGGCGGCGGGTTCTTCCTTGGGGTGTTTGTGGAAGCCGGAGGATTTCAGCGTGTCGCCGGCGCCGTTTAGTATGGCATATTCCAGATCAAAATTTTTCAGTTCGGGGCGGGCCGGGACGAGGCCGTACAGTTCGGCATAAAAGTACAGGCGGGGGTCGTCCAAGCTGTATGTGGCGGGAGGATTCGGAACAATCAAGCGCCCGCCTTTCATGTACAAGCTGGCTTGCGGCTGGCGTTTTTTGTCGGCTATCAGCCGGGCCAGCTGGAGCGAGCTCAAATTCAAGCCCGGCCGGGTCAAATCCGGCACGAGGACATCCAGCGTATCCTGACCCGCCCGGCCGCTTTTCATATCCCAGACCGAAAGCCGCGCCAAGTAGTTTCCGGGCCGAACCCAAAAATCGAAGATTTCCGACAGCTCGTTGGTGGTGTCTGCCCGGGCCACCCGGAAGGCCGTGGTCTTTGACAAGGAATCGAGCGGACGGCCCTCCGGTGTGAACAAATCCAAATAAGCCAAAACGTAGGCCAGGTTTTTCCCCGGCCCACCGGTCATGCTGTCGGTCGGCGTCAGGGTCAACTCCGTGGAAGAAAGGGCATAGTAAATTTCCAGCCGGATGGAGTCCCCCTCGCGAAAACAGGCGTAGTCGGTGACCACACCCAAGGGGAGCTTTTGCTGCAGCGTATCCTGAGCAAAAAGGACCGAGGGGGAAAAAAGCGAGAGTAGCAGCAGTTTTTTCACGGCGTCAGAACCTCCGTCCGTCAAAGGGGGGGCGCAGGACCCAGCTGCCGTTGCCGGTGACATCTTCAAAGGTAAAGGCGCGGCGGAAGCTGAAGTAGTACCAGGTCTGGGAGGCGTGTCCGGTCTGGCGGATGCGGGTGACGTTGGAGGTATAGCGCCCCTCTTCGTCCACAAAGGGGTTGGTGTTGCGCAGGCCGCCCTGGTCTTCATCCACCTGATCCGGCTCGCCGTAGCGGATGTAGATTTTTCCCATGTCCGATTTCCAGCCGGGGAGGCTCATGTAGTTGAAATAGGCGTCCGCGAAGCGGACCCGTCGCTCGAACTCGATTTTGGCTTCGTTTTCACGGGTGGCCTGGGTAGGGTCCCGATCCTTCCAAAATTTGTCCCAGGCCTCCAACCGTTTTTCGACCGGGGCTTTTTCCAGGGGCGCCACATCCGTTTCGCGGGCGAAGTAGCGCAAAAGGCCCACTACGTCCTTGAAGTTGTAGACCATGGCGGCCTCCCAGTTCCAGTTCATTTTGAATTCCGCTTCCCCTTTGGCCAGCTCTTTTTTTCCCTCGCGCAAAGTCACTTTCAGCCGGTAGTCGCCGGGGGGGAACTTGCCGACGGGCAGGCTGGTGAAGACGGGGGTTTTGGCGGCGGCGAGCTTTAGCGAATCGGTTTCCTTGACCCAGGCGCCTTTGTGGCGCTGGGTGATTTCGTATTCCAGCCGGACGGTTTTGCCATCCGGGGGCTTAGCATAGACCTCGAAGTAAAAATGGAGGAGGGAATCGGGATCGCCGAAGGCGCGGGAGACGGAGGGAATCACGATTCGGCCTTCTTTTTTGAAAAGGGGGAGGTTGGCCGAGTCGGCAAAGGCGCCGATGAAAAGCAGGTTGCTGGCGGCCACCTCGCTATGGGCGAAATCCGGCACAACGGCCTTGCGCTGGGCGGTAGAGATTTCCTTGGAGTTGTTGTCCGTCAGGTGGATTTTGATTCTGTAGCTTCCCGGGGGGACGGAAAAATGGGCGGCGTTTAACCGGTAGCTTTCCATGCTCTGGGTCTGGTCGTAGGTCGGGACGGTGAACTCCTCCGAGCTGTTTTTGGAGGCGATTTCCCGGTCGTTTTCCCCCTGCAAGGCAACTTCCACCTCGTAGGCGGCAAGGTATTCGTTCCCTTTTTTCACAAAGCTGAAGCCGACGTTGCGGAGTTTGTAATAGACCTCCAGCCGGGATTTTCCCTTGGCCGTGTCCGCAAAAGCCGCGAAGTCCACCTCGAATGGGGGGATTCCCACGCGGCTGTCTTTGGAGAGGGGGTTTTGGCCAAAGAGATTGGCTGTGGCGAGGAGAACGGTCAGCGAGGCGGCAAAAAGCTTCATTAGTCACTGGGAGGGGTAAAGTTTCATCCCACCCTTGCATTTATTATACGATAAACGGTTGCCGATTGACAACAGGTTTTTCGACGGGCGGAAGGCGGTGCGCACCCGTTTCATGCCTTTGGCGTCGGCCCTTATAGGCGGTCTTAACCTTCCACCTTTCACGGGCTTATAAAGAACTTCAAATAACTCTCGACAAATATAGGTTGGGGTCTAAATTTATGTAGTGAGTGGAGTCATTAGCTCTACTTAAAGGATTAGAAAAAGGGAGAAAGTAGTATTATGCGTCCGGTTTGCTGCGTATCAGAAGTAAAGGAGGATACTATGCGCAAAGCACGGTCGGGCAGGAAAAAGTTGGCATTATTGGCTTTCATTTTTGTTTTTGTTCCCCCCTCGGTTTTTCCTCAGTCAGCTAACATTTACACGTTTACCCCCGACGTTAAGGTAACCGATGCCGTGCCGGGGGACGGGACTTCCAGCATCTTTTTCAGCTCCGGACAGCATTACACGGCCTTTCGGGGGGATACCGTTTACGTCGTTTGGTGGGAAAGCCGGATATCCAACCCACCCACCGGAAATCACATTTTTTTAGGCAAATCCACAGATGGTGGAGCCACCTTCGGGCCAAGCATACGAGTAAACGACATTCCTGCCGGATTTGACCCCAGTATGCGTATGGATTCCAGCGGGAACATTTACGTGGCCTACGATCGTCAGGGTGATATCTGGTTCACCAAATCCACGGATGGAGGGAATTCATTCACCCCATCAATAAATGTGGTTGATGCAGCAGGTTTATCGGCCAATCAACAGGACCCATCAATTGCAGTGAATAATAAAGGCCACGTCTTTATCGCTTGGGGAGATAGCAGAACGGGAAACGCTGCAATCTTCACTGTTGCCAGCTATGACGGTGGACAAACATTCGGGCAGAATGTTCAAATAGGTAATGAGACTAATGGCTACGAATTTGATATAACAGCCGACGATTATGGGCGGGTTTACGTTGCTTATGTAAAGGCGGGTTCTGGTATAGTCGTAGCTCGGAGCAATGACTCGGGAAACACCTTTGGTTCCTTTATTCAGGCGTCCTTAGGGTTGGATTCTTATCCGAGTATCGAAGTATCACAGGATGGGCGAATTGGAGTGGCGTATTCAGGTGGCAACAACATCCGTTTTTGTGCAAGCTCAGATTTTGGTCAAACCTTTTCTCCGAGCGTGCGCGTGGACACTGGTTACAGTGAAATGGATTGCATTGGCGGCTCAAGGCCGTCAATTGCGGCAAGCAGAGGTGTGTTTTATGTAGCGTGGGAGGATGGCCGAGTGCGACCTTCCGACTCCAATTGCATTGTAAATGTTTTCATTTCTTATTCGCCGGATGGAGGACGCTCGTTCGTTACTGAGGTGGGCAAGGATACATCCGCCTGGTATGGCATTCCACACCGATCCAGCTTGGCCGTAAACGAAAAAGGAAAGGTTTTTGCGGCCTGGATTGACAGTCGTTTGGACCCAGCCTTTCACATCTACCAATACATTTTTGGTGCTTCGGCAATCCCACACTTTATAAAAGGAGACCTGAATTTAGATGCAATGCTCTCACCTGCCGATGTGGTATTAGAATTAAACGCAGTTTTCTTGGGCAGGCCTTTCCCGGCTTCATTTGAGACAGCCGACGTCAATTGCGATACAGTACTCTCACCTGCAGATGTTGTGCTTCACCTGAACGCAACTTTTACCGGAGAGCCATTTCCGTGCAGTTGAGCTGAGTTTTTCCAAGGCCTCGTAATTCTTCAGGATAAAGCCACCCTTCAGCGGCTTAATTTATTTGACGAAAATAGGAATGGGTGTTAAATTTAAAACGAATGGGGAGAGCTCGACATTTTTCTGTCCCTCGACTGCCCCTCGGCTTCGCTCGGGGTAAACGCTCGGGATCTTCGACCCCTCATAATAATTCGGGGTCTTCGAGAATGGGGATGGCTCGATGTCTATTCGTCTATCACTTGTTTAGCCCCGTATAATATTTATGCCCGAAAAAAGCAAGAAAGGGTTCTTCAAAAAGACCAAGGACAACGGCGCCAAAATCGGGCGCATCTTTCGCCCGTTTTTCCGCTGGGAAGTGGCGGGGCTTTTGGGGGTTTTTTTTGGGCTTTTGCTGCTCATTTCGCTGGTCACCTACGACAGCTCGGATAACGAAAAGCTTTCCCGCTTCTCCTTTGGGGCGCTCTTTCACCCCAAGGAAGTGCTGACGGCCAACAAGGCGGGGATCCTCGGCGCGTGGCTGGCGTACAATTTTTACGCGCAGAGTGGATTTTTTGCCATCGTTCTCGGATTATTCGCCCTTGTTTTCGGCAGCCAGCTTTTTTTGAAGAAAAACTGGAGCCGGGTGTATCTGAAAGCGGCGCCGTTCGTCATATACTATGTGCTTTTTGCCGTCATTGTGGATGCGGTGTTGCATCAGGAAACGTATGTTTTTGACGGAGAGCCGACTTTTGGTGGGCAGTTTTCCTTCGGCATTGCTTCTTTTCTTATGGCTTTGATGGGACAGGTTGGTTCCGTCGTTCTTCTTTTGGCCTTGGCTTTGGCTTTGGTCGTTTTGTTCAAGCCGGAGCTTTTAAAGATGAAATTCAAAAAGCCGGAAATCCCCTCGGTGCGCTTTCCAACCGCCAAGCCGAAGGAAGAGGCAAGCTTGGCGATGGCGGCCGAGCGTCCAATTCGAGGGGCCGTGGCGGTAAAGAAGGAGTCGAGTTGGAAAAAGTTCTGGAATACCTTCAAGGACTTCGGCAAAGTGGAGATAGAGAAAACCCGAACACCAGAGGTTTCCCGAACGACTAAGGCCGGTGCGGCAGTGGCGGCGCCAGAAGTTGTTGAACCGGAGGAGGCGGCCCTTCCACCGAAGAAGAAATCCGGTGCGGTGGTGCCGGTGCAGCAGGAGAGTTTTTTCAAGGAGCTTTCCGACACCTTGAAAATCGTCAAGTCGCCGGACCCGGATTTGGGGAAATATGAGTATCCCTCCCTTGCGCTTTTGGCCGATCCACCGACGGGGCAGCGGGGGATATCGAGGGAGGAAATCGGGCGGCTTTCGGATACTTTGGAAAAGACCCTGGCCACCTTCGGCGTGGCAATCGAAGACCAGATTGAAGCCCATCCGGGGCCTATTATCACCCGCTTTGAGTTCAAACCGGCGGCGGGGGTGAAAATCAACCAAATCGTTTCGCTGGCGGATGATTTGGCCCTGGCTTTGCAGGCCAAGCGAATCCGGGTTGTTGCTCCCATCCCCGGCAAGGCGGCGGTGGGGATTGAAGTGCCCAATCCGAACCCGCAGACGGTTTATTTGAAGGAGATTCTGGCCTCAAACGCCTTTGGGGATGAAGGAATGCGGCTGCCGATGGCTTTGGGGAAATCGATTGGTGGGGAGGCGGTGGCGTATGATTTGGCCAAGATGCCGCATCTTTTAATCGCGGGAGCCACGGGGAGCGGAAAGTCGGTCTGTTTGAACGCCTTAATCACCAGTTTGCTTTACCGCAAACATCCGGCAGAGCTGCGGTTCATTTTCATCGACCCGAAGATGCTGGAGCTTTCGGTTTATGCCGGCATTCCCCACCTCGAACGGGCGGTGGTGACCTCGCCGCGCATTGCGGAGAAAGTTTTGGCGGATGCGGTCATCGAGATGGAGGAGCGGTACCGGGCTTTGGCCAAGGCCTCCGTTCGCAACATCGAAGATTACAACAAGAAAAAGAAGACCAACGAGCGGCTGCCGTATTTGGTCATCATCGTGGATGAGCTGGCGGATTTGATGATGTCGTCGGTTTCCACCCGGACTGAAACGCTCATCACGCGCCTGGCGCAGATGGCGCGGGCCGTGGGGATCCATCTCGTTTTGGCCACGCAGCGCCCCTCCGTGGACGTCATCACGGGGCTTATCAAGGCGAATTTCTCCTCGCGCATCGCCTTTCAGGTCGCCTCCAAGGTGGATTCCAGAACGATTCTGGACGGCAACGGGGCGGAGAAGCTTTTGGGCTCCGGGGACATGCTCTTTATGTACACCGGGCGACCGGAACCGGAACGGATTCACGGAGCGTTCATATCCGGCGCCGAGACGGAGGCCTTGGTCGGCTTTTTGAAAGGGCAAAACTACGAGGTGCCGCCGATGGACAACTTTGCCGTCACGCCGGAGGCGGAATTGGAAGAGGAGACCAACGACGACCGTCCGGATGATTTATTCCGCCAGGCGGTCGAGCTTGTCGTGCGCCACCGGCAGGGGTCGGTTTCCCTTCTGCAAAGGCGTTTGGGGGTCGGTTACCAGCGGGCGGCGCGTTTAATCGACCAGCTGGAGGCGGCCGGCATCGTGGGGCCGTACGACGGCTCCAAGGCGCGGGAGGTTTTGGTGGACAAGGATTATCTGGCGAAACAGGGTTCTACGCCGCTGCCGCCGGTGAATTGAAATGAAAAAGCTTATTTTGTTTGCGTTTGTTCTGACCGGGTTGCCGGGAATCGTGCGGGGCGCCACGGCGGGAGCGTGGCTTTCCAAGCTCTACCAGCATTACAACGACGCCGAGCGGCTGTACGTGCGGTTTGAGCAAAAGACGCTGCATACCGTTTTCAAAAAATCGGAGACCCACCGGGGAGAATTCTGGGCGGACGAGCACCGCTGGCGGCTGGCGCTGCCGAACCGGGTGGAAGTGTATGACGGGGCGTATTTGTGGGTGTATCGGCCTTCCGATAAGGAGGTGCAGAAACAGAAGACCGCGCGGGCGGAAATTCCTTTCCGTCCCAAGGAGGTCTTGGACAAGTTGATCAAGGATTTCAAGGGAGAAGTCGTCCGGGAAAATGCCAGAACGGTTGTTTTGCGGCTGGTGCCCAAAGCGCGGGATTCCGGGAATCCCCCCCTGCTGCTCTCCTTTCACCCCAGAAGCTATCTTATCCACACCATGAGCTGGGAGGAAGCGGGGGATTCGGTTACCGTCAAGTTTTTGCGCACCGCGCGGAATTTGAAAATCAGCCCCAAGAAGTTTTCTTTCGAAATTCCGGCCGGGGTGAAGGTGACCGACCTAACCCTTTAGTGAACGGACGGACCGGGAGAGCCGACCTTATATAACGGAGAAGCGATGCGAATCGGACGGATAAAAGACAAATTCGGGCAGACGGCGGAACCGGTTTTTTCCGTCCAGCCGACGAAGCCCAGGAAGAAAAGACGGCGGACGCTCCGGCTGCCGATGCCGGTTTTTTTCTTCGGGCTGGCCGTCTATTTTCTGGAAACCGCCGCGCTCGGATTTTTGATTTACGAGCGAATCGGGTTGGAGCGGAAGCTTTTAATCAACGAGGGACGGATCCGGGAGCTGGAAATGCGGCTGGAGACCTTCCGCACGGTGAAGGAGCTTTCCTCCGGTTTTGACGAGCAGGAAAAAGTAAAAATCGCCCAAGCGGTTTGGAACTGGTCGCAAAATTTGGAGGTCTCGCCGCTCTGGATAACCGCCCTGATTATGACCGAAAGCTCCTTCAAGAAGGGGGCCGTTTCGCACATGGGAGCGGTGGGCTTGATGCAGGTGAAACCCTCGGTGGCGTTCGGCATCATCCTGCGTCAGCGGCTTTCCTGGGAGGCATTGGAGCGTTTGCACGAGCCGGAAACGAACATCAATTTGGCCGGATATTATCTTTGGGAGTTGGGAAGGCGTTTCAAGGAGATCGACGCGACTTTGACGGCCTACAACTACGGGGAGGAGCAGGTGGCGCGCTGGATTTCCGCGGGAGTGCCCCTGCCCACTGATTTTTCCGGAAAAGTGAAGGCCCATTACAAACGGCTGGCGGCGCGCTATCCCGTTCTGGCGGCGGAAGGTTGATTTGAAAAAGATCATCGCACTAATGCTATTGACCGCCCTTTTGGGCTGCGGCGGGGCGCGCAACGAGGAGGATGCCGTTTTGCCCGCGCCGGAGCAGATGGCCAAGTGCCGGGAGCTTTTTGCCAAGAAAAAATGGGCCAAGGCCTCCACCGAGCTTTCCAAAATGATTTTGAACTATCCCGGTCATCCCGCCGTGGACACGGCCCAGTTTATGCTGGGGGTTTCCTATTTCAAGCAGGAATTGTACGTTTTGGCGCGGGAGGAATTTTCGAAAATAGGCCGAAATTTTCCTTCCAGCCCCCTGGCCTGCCAGGCGGAGTATTACAGGCTTTGGTCACAGTACCTCCTTGCGCCCAAAAACCCGGCCTACGACCAGAAGGATGCCGCCACCGCCGTGGAGGCGTTGCGGGGCTTTCTTGAAGAATGGACGACTTGCATCTATGCCGATTCAGCCCGGGCGCTTTTGGCAACCGCGTTGGACCGGCTGGCGAAAAAGGATTTTTCCATCGGACGGCTGTATTTCAAAATGGGGGACTGGGAGGCGGCCCGGATTTATCTGCAGGGTGTAATCGACGAGTACGGGGAGTCCAACTACGGACCGGAGGCGTTGTACCTTTTTGCAATGTCTTTGGAAAAAGAAAAAAAGTTTGCCGAGGCACGCGCCAAGTACGAGGCGTTTTTATCCGTTTATCCTTCGCACAAATATTCCAACGAGATTCGGGAAAAGCTAAAAAAAAACTCCAAGTTAGCCGCGACTGATTCCAAATAAATGCCCAAAGCCCGCGCCAAAATCGGGCTTTTGGGAGGGACCTTCGACCCCCCGCACCTTGCCCATCTGGTTTTAGCGCAAACCGCGCTTGGCGAACTAAAACTGGATGAAATCTGGTTTATTCCGGCTTTTCGACCGCCCCATAAGCGGGGCGAGAAAATCAGCCCCTTCCAGCACCGGTTGCAAATGCTGCGGCTCGCCATCCGGGGAAACAAACGATTCAAGGTTTTGACCGTCGAAAAAGAAAAGGGAGGACTTTCCTATACGGTGGAGACGCTACCACTTTTGCGGCAAAAGCATCCGCACACCCAATTCTTTCTGCTGCTTGGCTCCGACAATCTCTCGGAACTCGGCGGCTGGCGGGAGCCGGAAAAGATTTTTTCCATGGCCCGGCCGGTTTTTGCCCATCGGCCGCTTACAAATGAAAAACTTCCCGTCTGGCTGGAGCATGCTGTCTGGCTTTCCAATCCTCGACTGGAAATTTCCGCCACCGATTTGCGGAATCGCATTCGCGCTGGAAAGAATATCCGGTACCTCGTGCCAGAGGCCGTGGAGCGGTATATACAAAAAAAGGGACTGTACAAGCGCAGGTAGGCGTTCTTTTCTACGAGCGCCGCTTTTTTCTTCAAACCGATCTTGACAACTTATTGGGGGGGCTAACTTAATAACGCAGGAAATAACTGATTGCCGCCGGCTTTATTCCCCACATAGGGCCGGCGGGCAGAATTCTATTTTGTGCTGACCGGTATGCAGGCAAAACGGCGGGTGCTTAAGTCATTCACGGCATCGTTGTTTCTTTTTCCGGTTCTTTTTCTCCCCGTCAACGTTTACTCCCGAATGATGGCCGTGGACAGCTCCCGTTTTTCCTATCCTAAGCTGGTGCAAATCACGAGTCTCCCCAATCGAGAGCAATGCACCCATAAAACCGGGCGGCTGTGGTTGACAGTCAGCAACTACGGTATTCTGGGGAACCAGCACAATGTTTTTTTGCGGGATTGTATTACAGGAGGGATTACTTCATCGGCGGAATTCCCGGGCGGTTCGAGCGTGGAGTATCTCTTTCAAGGAGCGCTTTGGGTGGGGGGAATTGTGGGAGAAGATACTTTGACTTCGGTTGGCAACGACGGCTGGGTAAACATTCAGGAATTTTTTCCCGATGAAGGGGTTAAAGGAAGTATTGTAAGGCGTTCAACGCGAAGTTCAAGTCCTTATTACAGTTCGGAGGCCATCTCCGATTTGGATTTGCTTGCGGTTTATTACGACACATTAAGGGACCCACGCTTGGTTACGACTCCAGACCCGGAGAATGGTCGACCGCACAAGCCGATGGGTTTAAAAATCGAACAGAGGAGCTATTCCTGGTCGGCTGAATGGGGGCAGGACTGGGTGCTTTTGGATTTTACCATCACCAACATGGGGGACGAGCCAATTCGAAAAGCCTGCGTGGGTCTGTTTATGGATCCGGCCATCGGCAATTTCGCCAGCGGTAAGCTTTTCAGCAACGACGATTACGCCGCTTTTCTGACCAAGATCCGCCCGGATACCTGCCGAGGGCAACCCGGAATACCAAATATAGAAAACATAAACATCGCTTATGCCTACGACAATGACGGAGACCCGCAGGAAGGAGGGGATATTGGACTTTCCTCCAGCGTGCCGACCGGCGCTTTGGGAGTGAAAATATTACGGGCAAAAGAGGCCTTGCGGCCGGATGGAACCCTTGACGCCGGGACCTCTTTTAATTGGTGGATTCCGGACGAGAAGGGTTTTGTGGATTGGGGGCCGCAGCACGCTCCGGGGTTGACCAATTTTACCGGCCGCCGGGGACATCCTACGGGGGATTTGATGCGCTACAAATATCTTTCCAACGGGGAAATCGATTACGACCAGGTGATGAGCGCCATCACCGATCCCGATTTGTACGTTGATACCCTTTTGCAAGACGCGAACTGGCTGCCGCGGCTGGAGCCGTTTGCTTCCGCTGTGGACATTGCCGATGGGGCGGACAATCGATTTTTGCTTTCCACCGGGCCGTTCAATTTGGACCCGGGAGAAAGCGTGCCGGTGACGTTCGCGGTTTTTGCCGCGCCCGCCTTTCATTCGGACCCCGCCAACTTTCAGGCGAATTTTCCAACCCAATCCGATTTTCTAAACCCAAACAGAATTAACGCCTACAAATTGTCCCTTGATTTTCGGGGGTTGTTTGATAACGCCCGAATGGCTCGGAAGGTTTTTGATAACGACACTGAATTTTTTTTATTTTACTGTTCGGAAATTTGTTCTCCTGGATCGGGGTGCGACACTGTTTTTGTGCGTCGCTTTCACGGAGACGGCATACCGGATTTCAAAGGGCCGGTGCCGCCGCCTTATCCCAAAGTGGAATTTTCCACCGGCGAAGGGGAAGTGACTATTCGTTGGTTCGGAAAGGAAACGGAGAATGCGAGAGATCCAATTTCCGGTCTGCAGGACTTTGAAGGATATTCCCTGCAGATGTCAACTGACGGGTTTAACTACACCATCATCGGTTACTTGGACCGGATAAACTGGCGGGGGTACTTTATCAACCGGGACGTGGACCAGAACGGCATTCCAGACGCCTACCGTGCGGAGCCGCTACCCAACCGGCCTTTGAGCTATGAAGAAATTCAAAATCTCTATGCGCCAAACTGGGACACCTGCGTCAACAAACCGGGAAGCATCACCAAACCAATTGACCCAAAACGATACAATAACCTGCCCCTCTTCAACCGACAACCGTTAATTCCCACGCCAAACCCGTGGTGCAATCCGGACACCACCGCGACGGCCGTGCGGGTGCGGTTCTGTGATGGTTGCGGGCCTTCCGGCACCAAGCTGGACACGATGTTTTATTTCGTTCAGGAGGGACTGAATCTTGGGTTGAGCCAGGCGCGGATGTATCCCAGCGTGACCGACCCCAACAACGACAGCGCCTATTGGTACCAATACAAAATCTCCGGGCTTTTTCCCTCCCAGCCGGTCTGGTTTTCCGTAGTCCCGTTCGACAACGGAATGGCTACTTTCACCCAGAGAATCGAACCGCAGGAGGCCTCCCCATACGCCGGGGCTTATCTGGTTTATCCCATTGCCACCGATTCGGCCCGAAGAGCGGAAGGGCTGAAAATTTCGGTTTACCCAAACCCGTACCGGATTGACGAGGACTACCGTTTTTTTGAGAAGAAATTGCCTATCACCGGCCACCCGCAAAGCAGCCAGCGAATCAACTTTGTCAACCTGCCGCCCCGCTGTACCGTCCGCATTTATACTTTGGACGGAGATTTGGTGCAGCAGATAAACCACGACAAGGATCCGAACGCTTCCGATTCGGGGTATGACTTTTGGGATTTGCTCACTCGAAACGCTCAAAAGGTGGTGGCGGGGATGTATATTTTCACCGTGGAATCAAACGAGGGGAGATACATTGGAAAGATTTTGATTATACAGTAGGGTTATCGGTGTCGTGGACGCAACGGGTACGGGGCGCTGTGCCCCTACGAGCGCCTTGCTCCCCAGCGAGAAAAGCGGCGTATGCAATCCCGCGAAGAAAAATCTTTTTCACCACCTTAAATTTTTGTTGACAAACCGGTTTGGACGCTTCTATTTAAGCATCACTTTAAGGCGAGGAGGGACGCATATGAAGGCGCGCCGGTACCAAAGAGGATTTGGAAAGATAACTTCCGCAGTTGCAATTTTAGTTTTCCTCTGTCTGCAGTCAAATGCCAAGAGCGACACCCGGCGGATTGAAACGCCCGCCGAGCGCTATCCACGAACCAACTTGCTCGAGCCCCGGCGGGTGATTGACGCCCCCACGGCGGCGACTTTGCCGCAGGGGGTTTTTGAGATGGACGGACGGGTTTATCCATCCGGCGGGGCGCAACTGGCCGCAAACATTGGAATTTTCAGCCGATTTATGTTTGGTGTTTCCTATGGGGCGCAGAATCTGGTCAGCGACGAGCCGCCCGACTGGAACCCGCGGGTGGAGTTTTTCGCCAAGTTCAAAATCATCGAGGAAAACTGGTATTTTCCAGCCGTTGCCGCGGGGTACGACCGGCAGGGGTACGGCCGCTGGGACGACAGTTTGGACCGCTACCTCATCAAATCAAAAGGGTTTTTTGCCGTCGTTTCCAAAACCTACAACCTGCGGGGGCTGGCGGCCGGTTTTCACGGCGGGGTGAATTACAACCCCTTTGAGGCGGAAAAGGACAGAGACAAAAGCCCGAACTTTTTTGTGGGGCAGGACACGCGCATTTCCAACTACGTGGCGCTTCTGGCGGAGTATGATTTCGCCTTTGACGATGACCGTGACCAAGTGCCCTATGGACGAGGCTGGGGGTATTTGAACCTAGGCGTGCGCTGGCTTTTTAACGAAAATTTGTGGCTGGAGGCGGATTTTAGGGACATGTTCCAAAACCGCACCGGGGTGGGGAGCTTCGGCCGCGAGCTGCGGCTGATTTACGTGGAATCGTTTTAGGCGGGAATTTTTTCTTCTATCTGGGGCAGGTGTTCTTCCTGAAAAAACTGGGGTGTTTTCCCGTTCGGCATTAACCGGATGCCGGCCCGTTTGAGAATGGCCCAGGGGGTGGAAACGAATATCAAGCGCAGGTCTTCGACCACATTTTCCTTCTGCAAATACATTAAATCCAAACGGGCCTTCTTTTCCACGATATTTTTCAAATAGAAACCTTCCGCTTCACCGTTGGGAGGGAGATATTGCTCCATCTGCAACACGTAGGTCAAAGTCCCCGGGCAGGTGAGACCGGGCTTGAAGGCCAAGACATCCAGCGCGCGGGGGGGGTATTTTTCTATCATTTCCGGCACTTCGGGGCGCGGGCCGACGAAGGACATCTCCCCTTTCAGAATATTGATCAACTGGGGAAGTTCGTCCAATTTGGTAGCCCGCAAAAAACGGCCGGCCCGTGAGACCCGCGGGTCGTCCTTGCCGGAAACGTTGGAATGGTGATGGCCGTTTGTGCCGTTTTCCACCATCCCCCGGAACTTCCAAAGCCAGAAAAGCCGTCCGTCCTTGCCCACGCGCAACTGGCGGAAAAAGGCGGGGCCACGGCTGTCCAGCTTGATCCAAACGATCAGAAAAACCCACAGCGGGGCGGTCAGTATGAGGAAAAAAACGGCCAAGGCGGCTTCCAGCCAACGCGGCATAGGCGCAAGTAATTACATCATTTTTGGGCGGATGTCAACAAAAAAGTTGGTCTAAGCGTTTATGGCCGACTCTTCTCGACTTTTGCGGGATACAGGGGGTCAAGCGGCTATCCAAGTTAAGAAAGCCCATTTAAAGCCGATTACATAATGACGGGATGATTGATCAAAAGGGGGTTATATGAACGATTTTACCATGGTCGTACTTTCGTTGGCTTTGATAGTTCTTACCTGGACGGTCGTTAAAATCAACCTGCGGATTAGTGAAACTCAGCGGCTACTCAAGGAACTGGGAGAAGCCAAAGGAATTACTACGGGGAGCAAGACGGCGGTCTGAACCACCGGACCGGCAGTCGATAAAGGAGAACGTATGGGTGACGTCACGTCAGTAACCATTGCGCTTTCTGTAATCGTTTTGGCTTATACCGTAGTCAAAGTCAACGAGAAGCTGGATGAAACCAGCCGGAAGATCAAACGGATCGACGAGGCGTTGCAGAAATTGAACTTGGAACAAAAGACCAACCCGGCAGCCCCGCCGCGCAAGTCGCTGGTCAACCCGTAAACCCAACCACTTTGTTCTAAAGGCCGCCCGAGGGGGGGGCGGCCTTTTTTCATTTTTGGAGGCGTTTTTCTTATATTTTGCGGATGGAGAAGCGCCCCCGGCTTTTTTTGGTGGACGGTTCAGCTTTGGCCTACCGCTCCTATTTTGCCTTCATCCGCAATCCCCTTATCAACTCCCGAGGAGAGAACACCTCGGCCGTTTTCGGTTTCGCCAATTCGCTGTTCAAAATCATCAATGAGCAGAAGCCGGACTATCTCGCGGTGGTTTTCGACACCAAGGCCCCCACCTTCCGGCATAAAATCTATCCGGAGTACAAATCGACCCGGCTGAAAATGCCGGAGGATATGGTTACCCAGCTCTCAAAAATCCGGGAGCTGGTGGAAAAGATGAAGTTGCCGCTGGTCGAGCTGGACGGGTATGAAGCGGACGACCTCATCGGCACCATTGCCGTTGCGGCCTCCAAAAAAAAGGTGCAGACGGTTATTGTGGCCGGGGACAAGGATTTTATGCAACTGGTGGGGGACGGCATCGTGATGATGGTGCCGCAAAAAGGAGGGGAGGAGATCGAGTTTCTGGACGCCCGGGGGGTGGAGCAGAAAATGGGAGTGCCGCCGGAACGGATTATCGATTTGTTGACCTTGATGGGGGATACTTCCGATCACGTCCCGGGTATACCGGGTGTGGGGCCGAAAACCGCCGTGGATTTGATAAAGGAGTACGGCACAGTTGAAAAGCTTTTGGAAGCGGCGCCGGCCATCAAGAAGGAAAAACTACGGGAAAACGTTTTGGGTCACAAGGACGACATTCTGTTATCCCAAAAGCTGGTGACCATCGACACGGAGGTGCCGTTCGACTGGAAATTGGAGAACTTCAAGCGGCGTTCGTTCGATCCGGTCGAACTGAAGGATTATTTCATCGCCATGGAATTCCGGGCGCTGTTGAAGTTCGTGGGGGAAATGCCGGAGGAGAAGGAAAAAGTACGATACGAAACGGTGGAAACGCTGGCCCACTTGGAAACGCTGGTCTCTCGAATGGAAGAAACCGGCAAGTTCGCCTTTGACACGGAAACCACGGCCTTGGATCCTTTGGATGCCGATTTAGTTGGGATTTCTTTGGCTTTTGAGGAAAAAGAGGCGTTTTATGTCCCGGTCGGGCACAGAGAGGGGAAGAATCTTCCTCTTGGGGAGGCGCTGGCGGTTTTAAAACCGGCGCTTTCCAATCCCCAACTCATTCTGGTCGGGCAGAACATCAAATACGACTATCAGGCGATGCGGCGGGCCGGAATGGAGATTAAAAACCGGCTGTTTGACACGATGCTGGCCTCCTATCTTTTAGACCCTTCCAGCCGCCAGCACGGGCTCAACTTTCTGGCGCTAAAATATTTCAACCACACCATGATTCCGATTTCGGATTTAATCGGCTCCGGCAAAAAACAGAAATCGTTTGCCGAAACCGGCATCGCCGAAGCGACCGAATACTCCGCCGAGGACGCCGATTTGACCCTGCGGCTGGAGGGAGTTCTGGAGCCGAAGCTCTCGGAGGCGAAGCTGGATGAGCTCTACTGGAAAGTCGAAGCCCCCCTGATTCCGGTTTTGGTACGGGTGGAAGCCAACGGCGTCAAACTGGACACCGAACTTCTGGCGGAGATGTCCAAAGAACTGCAGAAGGATTTGGAAGAACTTGCTGTCAAGATTTACGATTTGGCGGGGCATGAGTTCAACATTAATTCCCCGCAGCAGTTGGGAAAAGTGTTATTTGAGGAGCTGCGGCTCAAGTCCAAACGCAAAACGGCCAAAAAAACGGCTTTGTCCACGGACGTGGGCGTCTTGGAAGAACTGGCCAAGGAGCACGAGTTGCCGCGCATCATTCTCGAATATCGTTCCCTTTACAAGCTGAAATCGACCTACGTGGATGCCTTGCCGGCTTCCGTTAAGTCCTCCACCGGGCGGCTGCACACCTCCTACAATCAGACCATCGCCGCCACCGGGCGGCTTTCGTCCGTCGAGCCGAACTTGCAGAACATTCCCATCCGTACGGAACGGGGCGGGGAAATCCGCAAGGCGTTCATTCCCAGCGGGCCGGAGTATCAAATTCTTTCCGCCGACTACTCGCAAATCGAGCTGCGGCTTCTGGCGCATTATGCCGAAGATGAGGCGATGATTGCGGCCTTTAACCGAGATGAGGACATACACGCCCGCACGGCGGCGGAGGTTTTTGGCGTCGATCCGATAAAGATCACCTCTGAGCAGAGGCGAGTGGCGAAGATCGCCAATTTTTCCATCGTGTACGGCGGTTCGGCCTACGGGCTGGCCCAGCAAACTGAAATGGACCCCAAAGATGCCAAGGCATTCATGGATACTTACTTCGCACGCTATCCGGGGGTGAGGAATTTTCAGCAGAAATCCATTGCCCAGGCGCGGGAGGAGGGGTTCGTCACCACCCTTTTGGGGCGGCGACGTTTCATTCCGGAAATAAACTCGGAAAACTTCCAGCTCCGCTCCTTTGCCGAGCGGACGGCCATCAACACCCCCCTACAAGGGTCGGCGGCGGACATCATCAAGGCGGCGATGATTGCCGTGGACGCTGAAATGGGCGGGAAAAAGTCGAAAATGATTCTGCAGGTGCATGACGAATTGGTCTTTGACGTTCACCGTTCCGAGATGGAATGGCTCAAAAAGATGGTAAAAGAAAAAATGGAGGGAGTCATCGAACTGAAAGTGCCTTTGAAGGTGGACATCGGAATGGGGCCGAACTGGCTGGAGGCAAAAGCATAACGAAAGTCCCCGTAATCGGCCTTACCGGCGGCATCGCCTCCGGCAAGACCACCGTTGCGCATTTTTTCAAAAAGTGGGGTGCTTGTGTCATTTCTGGTGACGAACTGGGCTGGCGGGTTTTGAAGGATAAGTCGGTCCAGAAGAAACTCGTTTTAATGTTCGGCCCCGAAATTACCTCCAAGGGCAAAATCGATCGCAAGGTTTTGGGGCCAAAGGTCTTTGCCAACAAAGGGACGCTTGGCCGCTTCAACCGCATTGTCCATCCGCCACTTTTGGCTTTATTGAAGGGGGAAGTTGTTCAAACCCACAAGAAAAAATGTAAGGCTATCGTCATCGATGCAGCTCTTTTGGCGGAATGGAAAATTCCAGTTAAACTCGACTTTTTGCTGATGGTTCACGCCCCAAAGAAAGTTCAATTGAAGCGACAAATGAACAAAGGACTTACCCGCGCACAGGCCTTGCGGCGGATTCGTTCACAGATGTCGTATCGACAAAGGCGGAAGGTTTCGGATGGGGTGTTGGTTAACAGCGGCAGCGTGATGGAGTTGAGAAGAAAAGCAAAGAGTGTTTGGCATAAGGTTGTTTCCGGCTGAAGTCCGCAAAAGGACTTCAAGCAGACATCCTGTGAATTTTTTCACAAATAGGGCTTGGATTGCGTTTTTTAAATTATTATCTTGAAAGGGTGAGAGGATTTGACACCCAGGGGCCGGGGGGTATATTCCGGGCTTCAAAATAAGGAGAAAAAAGGAGCAAAATTGGCGAATCCTTACAACCTTTCGATACCGGAGTTGAAGCAGAAGGCCTTGGAAATCCGGCGGGATATCATTACGATGTTGGTCCCCGCCAAATCCGGCCATACCGGCGGGCCGCTTTCCTTTGCGGACGTCGGCACGAGTTTGTTTTTCCACGAAATGACCTATGACCCGCGCCGGCCCAAGTGGGAAGGGCGGGATATGTGGTTCTGGTCTTTCGGCCATGTCACTCCTGTCCATTACTCGCTTTTAGCGGAGGCGGGGTATTTCCCGAAATGCGATTTGTTGAAATTCCGCCAGTTCGACGGGCATTTGCAAGGGCATCCTTCCTCCCTTGATACGCCGGGCGTGGAGGTTTCCTCCGGCTCGCTTGGGCAGGGGCTATCCATTGCGGTCGGCGCGGCGCTCGGTTCCCGGCTGGATAACAATCCGCGCCGGGTTTACGCTTTAATGTCCGACGGGGAGCAGCAGGAGGGTTCCATTTGGGAGGCGGCGATGTCCGCCGGGCATTACAAACTGGACAATTTGTGCGGCATTATCGATTACAACCAAATTCAGATTGACGGGCGGGTCGAAGATGTGATGGGGATCGCACCGCTGGCCGACAAGTACCGGGCCTTTCGCTGGCACGTCATAGAGGTGGATGGACATAATTTTGACGAGCTTTTATCGGCTTTTGCCGAAGCGCGCAAGACCAAGGGAAAACCGACCGTGATTCTGGCCCACACGATTATGGGAAAACCAATCTCTTTTATGTACGACAAATATGAATGGCATGGCAAGCCACCCACAAAGGAACAGGGGGAAAAGGCCTTGATTGAGCTGGGGACCACGTTTGACGAGTGGTACGCCCATCTGGCCTTCTCTACCGAGCCGGTCTATCCGCAAAAACCGGCGGGGGTTTTGGCCTGATGCCTCCGCAGATGAAAAAGACCCGCGAAGGGTGGGGACATGCACTGGCCGAGTTGGGAGAAACCAACCCGAACGTGGTGGTATTGGTCGGAGATTTGGCCTCTTCGACAATGGTACACTTTTTTGCCCAGAAATTTCCCCAGCGCTTTTTCCAGATGGGGGTGGCGGAACAGAACATGTGCAACGTAGCCTCCGGGCTTTCGCTCACCGGGAAAATTCCGTTTTTTTCCACGTACGGCGCGTTTGCCGCCTGCCGGGATTTGGATATGATCCGGGTGACCATCTGCTACTCCAACTTGAACGTCAAAATCGGCGGGGCGCACGGCGGAATTTCGGTCGGGCCGGACGGCGCCACCCATCAGGCGCTTGAAGAGTTTGCCATCATGCGCTCCATGCCGAACATGAAAGTGATTTGCCCGGCCGATTACTGGGAAACTAAAAAGGCGACCCGTGCGGCGGCGGAAATTCACGGTCCCGTTTACATCCGGATGGGACGGGAGGACGTGCCGGTCGTTACGGATGAAAATACACCATTTGAATTCGGCAAGGGGCTTGTGATGCGGGAGGGGAACGATTTGGCCATCATTGCCTGCGGAATTATGGTTTACGAGGCCTTGGAAGCAGCGGAGGTCCTGGCGCGGGAGGATAAAATCCAAACGCGGGTCATCAATATGCACACGCTGAAGCCGCTGGATGAAGAGATTGTCATCAAAGCCGCGCGGGAGTGCGGCGCTTTGATCACGGCCGAGGAACACCAGATTTATGGCGGTTTGGGTTCGGCCGTAGCACAAGTTACCGCCTGGCATCACCCCGTGCCGATTGAAATGGTGGCGATGTGGGACCGCTTCGGCCAGTCCGGCAAGCCGGAGGAGCTTTTGGTGGCCTTCGGGATGAAATCGACCAACATCGTCGAAAAAGCCCGCAGGGTTTTGCGTCGGAGGGACCATCGGGGTAATGGGAAATAGCATCGGAGCCGCGCTAAGGTTAGAAAAGACCATCAGCCCCGTCACCGAACGGGGCGTTTTTTTAGAATGATAGGGAAGAATTGATGGCGGAAAGCAACAGGGAAGCATGGAAACGAATCTTAATTTTTCTTCTCATCAACTTTGGGCTTAGCGCAGTTTTCAATTATTTAATCATCTCTTCCGGGTCATTCCGCACCGGGCGGGAACTATACGTTCTTGGTGTAATGTGGTGCCCCGGTGTGGCGGCTTTAATTACCTGCAAATTGTGCGGGAAGAGCATCGCAGAGCTGGGATGGGGATGGGGGAAGACGAAGTATCAAATCGCAAGCTATCTTATTCCGTTCGGCTACGCGCTGGTTGCCTATCTGGCGGTTTGGCTTTCCGGATTGGGGGGATTTTACAATCCGGAATTCGTGCAGTCGGTGGCGCGGGATTTCCACTGGGAGGGGCTGCCGACCGGTCTGGTGCTTTTCCTCACCGTTCTTTTGACAGGAACACTGGGCATCATCCGCAGTACCGGTTCGGCTCTCGGAGAGGAAATTGGTTGGCGAGGGTTTCTCGTACCGGAGCTGGCCAAGGTGACTTCCTTTACTAACACGGCTTTAATCAGCGGGGCGGTTTGGGCCGTCTGGCATTATCCGGCTTTGCTTTTCGCCGACTACAATGCCGGGACTCCGGCTTGGTACGGCGTGGGTTGTTTTACCGTCATGGTTATTGGAATGAGCTTTATTTTTGCCTGGATGCGGCTCGTGTCCGGTAGTTTGTGGACGGCGGCTTTTTTGCACGCCAGCCATAATCTGTTCGTGCAGGCAATTTTGACCCCGCTGACTGTGGATACCGGCAAGACGAAGTATTTCATCGACGAGTTTGGGGCCGCTTTGGCTATTGTGTCAATAATTGTCGGCTATATCTTCTGGAGAATGCGGGATCGGCTCCCAGCAACCGGGGCGCCGTCGGCCGCGTAAGGAGAAAGTAAAGTACGATGGGCGCAAAACTTCGATTGGCCGAACGGATGTCCCGCTTGGGGACGGAAACCGCCTTTGAAGTTTTGGCGCGGGCGCGGGCTTTGGAGGCATCCGGAAAAGAAATCATCCACCTCGAAATCGGCGAGCCGGATTTTGACACGCCGGAGTTCATCCGTAAAGCGGCGCAAAAGGCCCTTGATGCCGGATACACCCATTACACTCCCGCCGCCGGGCTGCCGGAAGTGCGCAAAGTTGTGGCCGAATATCTTTCCCGAAAAATTAACGTTCCCTTCAAGCTGGAAAACATTGTCATCACCCCGGGCGCCAAGCCCATCATGTTTCTTTCCATTCTGACCTTAATCGAAACCGGCGACGAGGTGGTTTATCCCAATCCAGGGTTTCCGATTTACGAGTCGGCAGTCAACTTTGTCGGCGGCCGGGCCGTGCCTTATGCCCTCGAGGATGGGGACGGCTTTCGAATGAGGGGCGAGAAACTGAAAAACTTGATAACTGACAAAACGCGGATGCTGATTATGAATTCCCCGCACAATCCGACTGGCTCGGTTTTGGGTAAAAAAGAGTTGGAGGAAATTTATGAGGTTGTCAAAAACCGGGAGGATATCTGGATTTTGTCCGACGAGATTTATTCACGCGGGCTGTACGGCGGAACACACGTTTCCATTGCCTCCTTTCCCGGAATGGCGGAGCGCACCATTGTTCTGGACGGGATGTCCAAGGCGTATGCCATGACCGGCTGGCGGCTGGGGTTTGGGGCGATGCCGGAGGCGTTGGCCCAGGCGGTCACTAAATTGGCCATCAATGACTTTTCTTGTACCTCGGCTTACGGACAAAAAGCGATTGAGGCGGGTTTGACCGGCCCGCAGGATGAGGTGGATAAAATGGCCTCCGAGTTTCGCGCGCGACGGGATTTGATTGTTTCGGGTTTGAGAAAAATTCCCCGGCTCACTGTGACCGAGCCGGAGGGGGCGTTTTACGTTTTTCCTTCCATCAAGGAATTCGGTAAATCCTCCAAGGAAATAGCCGATTATCTATTAGAGCAGGCCGGGGTGGCCTGCCTGTCCGGCACGGCGTTCGGAAAATACGGCGAAGGATACATCCGGTTCTCCTACGCCAATTCGCAACAAAATATCCGCCGGGCGTTGGAAAAAATCAAAACCGCCCTCGAAAAGATTTGAAAAGATTCCTTTTAGCCCTTCTTTTCATAGCGAGCGAGCTTAAAGCCCAGAGCTTTTCGGCTTTGGCCGACACGATATTCTCCTCCGCACCGTTCCGGCAGGCGAAAGTGGCGGCTGCTTTTTATTCCCTTTCTGAGGGGGTTTCGGTTTATTCCAAAAACTTAACCGTTCCCATGATCCCGGCTTCCAACGCCAAGCTGGCGACCTCGGCGGCGGCGTTGCATTATTTGAAGCCGGACTTTCGGTTTGAGACCTCTTTTTTGGCCCAAAAAAGCGAAGCGGGGGACTCGGCGCTCTCGGTCTTGGTGATTCACGGCACGGGGGATCCCTCCCTTTCCGGACGGGACCGCCCTTCTCCCTATGAAATTCTGGAATTCTGGGCCGATTCGCTTCTGGCGCGGGGCATCAAAAAAATCGGCCGGCTCGTTCTGGACAAGCGCTACTTCGAAGGGCCGGACGTTATCGAAAGCTGGCCGGCAAGAGAACTTTCCTTCTGGTATGCCGCACAAACTTCGGCGCTCTCCTTTGAGGACAACTGCGTATTTTTGCGTTTTTATCCCGGTAAGAAGGTTGGCGCACCGGCGCGCATCATTCTGGAACCGGATTTCGGCTACATGAAGGCCATCAACCGCTCCCGCACCGGCCCGAGGGGGAGCAAGTACACCCTCGACGAGGATTACCGGCGCAAGCCGGGGACCAATACCGTCACCTTCTTCGGGCGGATCCCGATTTCCGACACGGGCCGGACGGATTACGTGTCCGTGCACGAGCCGCCGATGTATCTGGCCCACACGACCCGCGAAATTTGGAAGCGAAAAGGAATTTCAGTGACGGCTCCGGCCATTTACTGGGAAAAATCGGGCCTTGAAGAGGACAGCTTGAAAAAACTTTTTGTCTGGCGTTCCGATTCGCTTTCCAACATCCTAAAAGTGGTCAACAAAAACAGCCAGAACTTTTACACCGAGCAACTTTTGCGCACGCTGGGAAAGGAAATTGAGGGGCGCGGAAGTTTTGAGGCCGGCTTGGAGGCGGTGAATCATTTTCTTTTGAACGCCGGGCTTTCCACGGGGGACTTTTATTTGGTGGACGGCAGCGGGCTTTCGGCCAAAAACCGCTTTACGGCGGCCGGCTTCATCAAGCTCATGCGGCATATGCACGACTCCCCTCATTTCTCCCATTACTTCGAATCGATGGCCATACCGGGGCTGGACAAATCGGTCAAAAAACGGAAAAACGGCGATTCGCTGGCAGTCAATTTTCGGGTCAAAACCGGCTTCATTTCCGGGGCGCGTACGCTTTCCGGCTACTTCAAATCCAAAAGCGGGAAACTGTACTGTTTTTCGATTCTGGTCAACGGCCGAAAGCTGAACTATGGGGCCATCGATGCCGCCGTGGACCGACTGTGTCTTTCGGCAGCCCGGCTTTTCCGTTAATGACGCGAAAAAACCAGTTTGAGCGTCCGAGCCGCCTTTTGGTTGATTTGGACCGGCTGGCCCAAAATGTTCAACTCATCCGAAAACGGCTTGGACGTAAGACCGATTTGATGGCCGTGGTCAAAGCGGACGGTTACGGTCACGGAGCGCTACCGGTGGCGAAGGTTGCCCTGGCCTCCGGCGCAAGTTGTCTGGGCGTGGCTTTTGTCGAGGAAGGGGTTGCCTTGCGAAAGGCGGGCATCCAAGTCCCCATAGCAGTTTTATATCCTGATTTTCCCGAGCGGGCGGAGTTCTTTGCTCGGTATGATTTGATTCCCACCATCATCGACGAAAAATTCGGGAAGGCCTACGTCAAAGCCAGCCAGAAACTGCGCAAAAAGAGAATCCCGTTTACCGTCAAACTGGAGACGGGGTTGAACCGGTATGGAATTCCGGTCGAGGCGGCATTGGAGCTCACGCAATCGCTGTTGAAGCAGAAAGGAACGGAGCTCTTGATGCTATTTTCCCACTTAGCCACGGCGAGCGAAGGAGACTTCGAATTTGCCCGATCGCAAGTCAAAAGGATGGGGGAAGCCCAGGCAGGTTTCGTCGAAGGAGGAATTGTTCCCCGCTTCACCAGTTTGGCCAACAGCGGGGCAGTACTGGACTTGCCGGAGGCGTATTTCAACCTAGCGCGGGTGGGGGTTTTGCTTTTCGGGTATCCTTTGAAGACAGTCGCCGGGAATTCACTCCCGGCTCAACCGATAATGAGTTTGGAAAGCCGGATTGCGCAGTTGAAAACCATTGGGCCGGGGGATACGGTGAGTTATGGGCGGGAGTTTGCCGCCAAAAGAGAACGAAAGATCGCCACCCTGCCGCTCGGTTTTTCAGACGGCTATCCACGTCATCTGGGGAACAAGGGGTGGGTTTTGGTGCGGGGAAAGCGGGCACCGGTGGTTGGACGTATCGCAATGGATGCGGTTATGGTTGACGTCACGGATATTGACAAAATAAAAACCGGGGACCGTGTGGTGCTTTTAGGAGAGATGGAAGAGGAAAAAATCACGGCCGAGGATTTGGCCGGATGGATTGGGACTTCGGCCTACGAGATTATGACCCGGATGGGGGTGCGGCTGCCCATCGAATATACCGGTAATATGGCTCGTAAATTGGGGTTTGCCGAATGAAAGGGTTAGTCAACATCCCGGTTGCCGACTTGCGCCGAGAACCGACCTTCCAATCGGAGCGGGTCAGCCAGGCGTTGTTCAACACGCCGGTGGAGTTGGGAGAAGAAAAGGATAACTATGTCTCTGCCACGCTGCCGGATGGGTATGCCGGATGGATGCAGAAAAGCCATCTGTTTTATCCGGTTTCCAAGATTTATTCCGGCAAACGACTAAAGGTCAACGTTCCCTTTCTTTCGGTTTTGGCCTCTGACAAAAAGAAAAAGATCTCTATTTTGACTTTTAATACGGCGGTGCGGGTGTTTCGGCAATCCGGCAACTGGCTGGCCATCGGCTCCGACGAAAAGGTTTTAGGATGGGTGAGGCGAGATGGATTGATTGACCCGGCAAAACTTCGGTTCTCCGTAGGTGACTTGATTAAAAAGGGACTGGAGTTTTTCGGCACGCCCTATCTTTGGGGCGGCATCTCCTCCTTTGGCTTTGACTGCTCCGGTTTCTTGTTCACGCTGTTCGACTATTTTGGTAGAAAAATTCCCCGCGATACCCGCGAGCAGGTTAAAGTAGGCGAGGAGATTCCCCTTGAAAGAATTAAACCCGGCGATTTCCTATTTTTCCCCGGCCATGTGGCCATTTATTACGGCCAAAACAAAATTCTGCACGCCAATTTGCGCGGGGGCGGGGTAACTTTGGACTCCATACGGAAATCGGACAAGAATTATAATCCAGTTATTGAAAAACTTGCTTGCGTCAAGCGAATTTTGTGAAGCTGCTAAAACCGAAAGCGCTTTTTCCTGGGGCCACTGTCGGTATCGTGGCACCCTCTTCCTGGGCCAAAGATGCGCGACTGCGACGGGGGTTGGCATGGCTGGTAAAAACCGGTTTTGGGGTCAAACTTTTTTTGTCGCCCAAATTAAAATACGGTTTCCTTTCCGGCCCGGACGAAGTGCGCGCCAAGCTTTTCAATCAGGCCTTCGCTGACCCCGAATTGGATGCCGTAATCTGCGCCCGGGGAGGGTACGGTGCGTTGCGGATGCTGGATAAAATAGATTTTGATTTGATTGGCAAAAATCCGAAAATATTCGTCGGGTTTTCGGACATCACGGCCATCCATTTGGCGCTGTATAAAAAAACCGGATTATGTTCATTCCACGGCCCGATGGCAGCGGATTTCGGAACGGCATACAACCGACATAATTTACTGAAAGTGCTGAATTCCAAAAGTCCGTTCGGGAAGGTTTCATTTCCCAAAGGAATGCGGCCAAAATTTATGCGGCCGGGAGTTGCCACCGGCCCGCTTTTGGGGGGAAATCTTTCGCTTGTCGTCAAACTTTTCGGAACGCCATACCAACCTTCATTGGATGGCGCGATACTGTTTCTTGAAGATATAAGTGAATATCCTCATCGCATCGACGGATATCTGGCGCAGCTTCGACTGGCCGGGGTTTTTGACCAAATTTCCGGGTTGATACTGGCGGATTTCAAAGATTGCGAGCGACCGCCGCGGGCGAGCTTTACGATGCCCTTGAAGAGAATTTTTCAGGACTTTTTCAGGCACGCTCCGTTCCCAGTCGCCCTAAATTTTCCCTTTGGGCATTCCAAAAACAAGTTCACATTGCCTCTTGGTGTCCGCGCCACGTTGGACTCTAAGAATAAGAGCTTGGTTTTGGAAGAGGCGGGTGTGGTATGAAACAATTGGAATGGGAATCCTATTTTCTCAAGCTCAAATACCCTTTTCGGATTTCCCGATCGGTCATCGAAGAGCGGGAAACCCTCTTCGTCCGCTTTGGGCAGGGAGTAGGCGAGACCTCCTTTTCCGTTTATTACGGCGAAACGCGGGAACAGGCAATCGGTGTTTTTGAGAGAGTGAACGGAAAGCTGTCGCTTAATCCCTCGGACTTCGAGAAAAACCGGAATATAATCGCAGAGCTTGCAGGGGGAGTCAAGTCGGCCCAGGCCGGTCTCGAAATGGCTTTGCTCGACCATTGCGCCCGGCTTTTGGGGCGGCCGCTTTACGCTTATTTGGGACTGGCCAAGCCGGCGGCCATCAAGACCACAATGACGATTGCACTCGCTTCGCCGGAAGAGATGGCCAAGCGGGCCAAGGAAGCGGCCGGTTTTTCGGCCTTGAAACTGAAAGTCGGCGTGGAGGGGGATATCGAACGAGTGGAAGCGGTTCGCAACGTTTCCTCACAAACCATTCGGGTGGATGCCAACGGCGGGTGGAAAGTGGGCGAGGCGATCGAGAAAATCAAAATACTGAAAGAATTGGGCGTGGAGTTTGTGGAACAGCCGCTGGCGAAGGATGATTATGCAGGGTACCAACAATTGGCCGGAAAGGCAGCTTTGCCTGTCTGGCTGGATGAATCGATAATCACACTTGCAGATTTGAAGAAGTTCAAAGGGCTGGCCTCCGGTGTGGTTTTGAAAATCCAAAAAACGGGCGGCATCAAGCCAGCTCTGGAAATTGCCTATTTGGCCCGCGCCATGGGGATGGGGGTCATGCTGGGCTGTATGGTGGAGTCGTCCGTAGGCATTGCGGCCGGCTGCCACATCGCCTCGGTTTGCGATTATATTGATTTGGATGGGAATTTACTGGTCACCAACGACCCCTATGAAGGACTTGTGCTCTCCGGCGGGAGTTGGCAACTGCCCTCGGGTTTTGGATTGGGCGTGAGCAGAAAATGAAACAGTTTTTTTTCTTTTTAGGCCTTTTCTTTTTTTCCGCGAGCAGCCGGGCGGAAGAACTTATTATCAAGGTCGTTTATCCGGAGTCCATGCAGGTGCTTCCGCCGATTGATTCCAACTTCATTTTCGGTTCGGTGACCCCCGGGGCGAAACTGACCATCAATGGGGCGCCGGTGGAGGTTTACAAAACGGGCGGGTTTCTGGCCTTTCTGCCGGTGGTGGAGGGAAACTTTTATTACCGTCTCGAAGCGGAAAAGAATGGCCAAAAAGTGGTCTTCGACTGGCCGGTCGTAGTCACCCCCAAGCCCCGCCCGATACCAAGCGACAGTTTGGCCATCCGCTTCGGCTCGGCCACACCGACCGATTCCATTTTCACCTATCCCGGGGAACTGGTAATCCTTTCTTTTTCCGGCACGCCGGGGCTCTCCGCTTTTTTCATCGTAGAGGGGCTGGAAGGGGAGTTTCCGATGGTCGAGACGATCATGCCCAAGGGCAGCGCCAATCGCGGGAACGGAGGAAACAATCTATTTATCCAGGAAATGCTGCCGGAATCGACCGGCTCCGGGTTTTACACCGGCATCTTGCGGGTACCAGACAGGCGATTATCCGCTTCGAGAATCGTTGCCTATTTGACCAAAAGCGATACCGGCTGCGTGGTACCCGAAAAGAAAGTTCGAATTGCACCTCCCATGGTCGGCGGCGCATCCGTTTCCCGCTGTGTGGCGGAAACGCTGAGGGCCAAACTTACCGTTTGGGATCCGGCCGTGCCAAGAGTTGTGGAATTAGATGACTCCGTGTCCGTTTTGCGCAGCGCCCCCAACGCCGGGTACGTCGCCATCTTCCAGCCGCAGGGGATTCGGGCCTACCTGGCGACCCGAATCGGCCGCTACGTCAAGCTCAAACTGGCTGAAACGCAGACGGTCTGGGCTCCGGATACGCTGGTTACGTTTTTACCGCCGGGGAGCGTCATACCATCGGGGTCGATCTCTTACATCCGCACCACAGACAGCACAAAGTGGGTGAAGGTCACCTTTACCGCCTCGCGCAAAATGGCCTTTCGGGTGGAGGAGGATCCGGTTTTGGAACGGCTTTCTATTTTCATTTTCGGTGCCGTAACCCGGGCGGACTGGATTCGCTACGACAACACCACCGATTTGGTGAAAAACATCCGCTGGTCGCAATCGGAGAGCGACATTTTCCGGGCGGATATCGATTTGAACTCGAAGGCGCTTTGGGGATACGACGCATTCTTTGACGGGAACAATCTGGTGCTTTTGGTCAAAAAACCGCCCGAGCGGGGCGCGTGGTTCAAAGGAATGACCATCGCCGTGGATGCGGGGCACACCAATACCCCTACGGAAACCGGCGCTAAGGGGCCGACGGGACTGGAGGAGCGGGAGGCGAATTTGTGGATTGCGTTGGAGCTGGCCAAAACTCTGGAGAAACGGGGGGCCATGGTGGTGATGACCCGCAAGGGAACGGAGGCGGTGGCCTTGTACGAACGGCCGCAAATTGCCAAGAGGGCAGAAGCGGATTTATTCATCTCCATCCACAACAACGCCCACCCGGATGGCACCAATCCCTTTGCCACCAACGGCACCTCAGTATACTACTATCATGTCCACTCACAGGATTTGGCCAAGAGTGTTCAGCGGCGGCTGCTCAAGGCGACCGGGCTTAACGATTTGGGGCTTTATTTCGGCAACTTTGTGGTTATCCGTCCGCCACAGTATCCCGCAATTTTATGCGAAATAGCTTTTATGATGTTTCCCCGACAGGAAGAGATGCTGCGCACCAAGGCGTTTCACAAGAAAACGGCCACGGCGATTGCCGAGGGAATTGCAGATTATTTGAGAGTAAGCACCAAGAAATAAACTTCCCCGGGAAAAACCCTATTGTTTTAATGCTCCTGCTGTAAGTCCAGCGATAATCTGTTTCTGTAAGACCAGAAATACAGCCAAGACCGGGATGGTGGCCACGGCCGAGGCGGCGAAAAGATGCGGCCAGTCGATAGCTTGGTAACTTTGATACATTGCCAGAGCGACCGGCAAGACCCTCAAATTTTCCGAGGAGGTGAACAGGAACGGGAAGAGAAAATTGTTCCAGTTCACCCAGAAAGACTGAATGGCCAGTGCGGCCAGCGCGGGTTTGGCCAGTGGTGCAACAATCGAGAAAATGATGCGCAATTCCCCTGCGCCATCCAGCCGGGCGGCTTCCTCCAGTTCGGCCGGCAAGGAAAGAATGTACTGGCGCAGCAATAATATCCCGAGCGGAGAAACCAGAAAAGGGACAATCAGAGCCCAATAGGTGTCATACCAACCCAGTTTCTGGACGAGCAAGAAAAGCGGAATTATTACCACATGGGTCGGAACAGCCAGAACAGCCAGAATCGAGATGAAAAGAAAGCGGTTGGAAACCGAAGGGTAACGAGCGAGGCCATATCCGGCTAACAGAGCGAAGAAAAGATTGCCGAGAGTGATAACTCCGGTGACAAAAACAGAATTTAAGAATGCTTGCGTAAAAATCTTTTGCCCCAGCACGTCCTTGAAATTATTCAGCGTCCAGCCGGGAGCGAGGGCCACGTAGAACATCCAGAAGAAGGGAAAGAGAAAAATGACAGCCAGCGCGGCCAAAAGCAGGAAGGTGGGCAAAAGGGAAGTTCGCATCAGGCCTTCGTTTGCGCCGGAGTCAGAACCTCCGATTCCGATTTAAAACTCTTGAACAGAAGATAGGAAAAAAGGGCGATTAGGGCGAACAGAAGATAAGCCGCCGCCGAGGCGTAGCCCATCTTGAAGCGGTGCAGTCCTTCCTCGTAAATGAAGTAAACGGCTGTCGTCGTGGAGCCCAAAGGTCCTCCCTTGGTCATCACAAAAACTTCGGTGAAGACCTGAAACGACTTGATGGTGTTCAGGGTGACAATAAAGAAAAGCATCGGCTTGATGGAAGGGAAAGTGACCGCCCAGAAGGTCTGCCAGCTATCGGCCCCCTCCACTTTGGCCGCTTCGTAAAGTTCCTGCGGCACGTTCTGCAGGGCGACTAAAAAAAGCAGAATGTAGTAACCGATGGCGGCCCAGATGTCCATTATCATAATTGAAGGGAGTGCCGTCTTTTCCGAAAGAAGAAAACCGCCGGTCGGAAGGTCGAAAAAACGGCCCAAAAAATTGTACAGCCAACTTCCTTCGGAATACAATTGCGTGAATATCAGCGCCACGACCACGAGCGAGGTTATGGTCGGGATGAAAAAGGAGGCCTTGAAAAAGTTCTTAGCCCAAACGGGACGGTTCAAAGCGAGCGCCAAAAGCAGGGCGAAAAGGGTGGTGAAAGGGAGCGTCCCGATTACAAAAAGGAACGTGTTCCAGAGGGCCCGCAGAAAGTTCGGGTCGCTTAATAGTTTCCTAAAGTTCTCCAGCCCAACCCATTTCAGTTCACCGGAAAGCAAATTGTAGTCGGCAAAGGCCAGAACGAGCGACCAGACAAGCGGGAAAATCCAGATGAGAAGAAGAGTTAAAGTCCAGGGGAGGGGGAGAAGGTATCCGGCCTTTTTTTCGGCCATCAGCTTCTCAACATGGCATTAATTTTAGCGGTCGCGTCATCCAGCGCCTCCTTGGCTGATTTCTTCTTGTACATCGCCTGCTCCACGGCCTCCTCGATCGCCTGCTCGATTTCCACCCAATGGGGGTGCGGCGGCGAACTTTGCGCAAGCTGAAGCTGCTCGATGAAGGTTTTGTAGTTCGTATCGGAGAGAAAAAACGTGTCCGCTTGAGCCGCGACAGACGAAGGGGTGGGTATCAACGCATTTTTGCAGAAATAGGCCTGATTGTCCGGCCGGACCAAAAACTGCACGAAACGCCAGGCCAGCTCTTTTTTCTTTGATTTGGCCGGGATGACCAGAAATTCCCCGCCCGCAAAGGAGGTGCGGTTGTAAATCTGGCCGTCCGGGGAGGGCATCAAGGCTGTCGTGTAACCGAACTTGGGCGGGGCGTTTTTTAATTTTTTCAACAACCAGTCGCCGGAAATGACGGAGGCGAGTTTCCCCTGCAGGAAGGCCTCGTCCAGATTTCCCTGCGTGGCCAAAAGGGAACGCTCACAGAGTTCGGCGTAGAACTTCAGCGCTTGCACCCCTTCCGGCGAATTCAAGAGACAGGTTTTACCATCCTCGGATAAAATTTCCCCGCCGGCGCTCCATAAGAAAGGGAGGAATTTTTTGTACAACCGGTGGCGCTCGGAGGCGTTGGCGCCGAAACCGTAGATTTCCGGCCGGAATTTGGCCAGCTTTTTGTTGAGCTTATCCAACTCCTCCCATTTCACCGGCACGTCATAAAAACCGGCCTTGTTCAGCAAATCAAAATTGTAAAACATCAGCCGCGTTCCCAGAATCCAGGGAACGGCGTAGGTTTTTCCTTCGAGCGTTGCCGGTTGCCAGAAAAGCAGGTCTTTTTTCAAGCTTTCCGCGTTTTGGGTCAAGTCGAAGAGCAGTTTGTTGGACGCATATTCGTAAATCCAATCCGAGCCGAGCTCCAGAACGTCGGGCGGCTGGCCGGCGGAAAACGCGACGGTGATTTTTTCGTGGCCGTCGGCCCAGGTCAAATCGGTCACTTCCACTTTTACGCCCGGATTTTCGCGCTCAAATTTGGCGACCAGTTCGGTTACTAACGGTTTGGTTTGCGGATCGGTCCAAAACTGCCACCAAGTAAGTTTCCCAGTATCCTTTTTCGAACAAGCGGCTGACAGAAGAATTGCGAGAATGGCGAACTTTCGCATCGGGGAGAATAAAATTCGGCGCTCTCCGAATGTCAACTTTTAAGTGAAGGTGGGTCGGATGGAGGCATACCCGTTCTTTTTTTCTTGACAAAAAATTCGGCCGCCGTAGCTTACGGCCAACCGATGAACACCCTCATCTGGTTGCCCGCTGAAAAAGTTCCGGTTTTTATTGCTTTCCTTTGCGTGGCGGCTGGGCTTTTGGGTGTTTTTTTGTTGAAGCGACGGGGAAAGAGCTTCAAAATTCGCACCTTGCCCGGGGCTTTGGCGATCGAGGAGGCGATAGGCCGGGCGACCGAGATGGGAAAGCCGGTCTTTTTCACCTCCGGCACGGGGGAAATCGACCGGATGGCGACTTTGGCGGCTTTGTCCGTGCTCGGGGAAGTGGTTTACAAGACGGCGCAGTACGGCACCCCGCTTTTTTATCCCAATAACGACCCGGTAGTCGCCTCCGTGGCACAGGAGGTTGCCGCGGAGGCGGCCAGCAAGGCGGGACACCCGGAGGCGTACAAACCGGAAAATGTTTTTTTCGTAACCAAAAGCCAGTTCGGTTACACGGCGCACGCTTCCGGCTTGATGGAGCGGATTAAACCGGCGGCGACCTTATATTTCGGGACCTTTGAAGGAGAATCGCTCATACTGGCAGAAACCGGCTTTGCCCAAGGGGCGATTCAAATCGCCGCCACGGACTCCACCATTCAGATGGCCTTCTTTCTGGTGGCCTGCGACTACACTTTGATCGGGGAGGAGCTTTTTGCCGCTGGGGGTTCGCTTTCCGGCGACCAGGAGGTGCTGGGTTCCATCGTGGCGCAGGACTGGCTGAAAGCGACGGTTATATTTTTACTTTTGATTGGCGCTTTCTTAATCACCTTCACCGGTTTTAACCTCGCCTCCCACTTATGACCCGGCGGTTGGTGTTTTGGATAACTTTAAGCTTCGGCTTATTCATGATTTTCCAATTTTTCATTCCGGTTTTCAACGGCGCCTACCGCAAGGTGTTGGACTGGATGCAGGTGATTTATCTGTCCTCCCTTTTAGTTGGGGTCATCGCCTTGGGGTTGCAAAATCTGAAAAAGGTGAGCGCGCAGAGTTCGGGCTGGGGCTACAGCTTGGTCACCATCGTCGGGCTTTTGGCGATGCCGGTGACCTCTATATGGGGCACCGGTGAAAATTCGGCCTTCTTCTGGCTTTTCAACAACATGCAGGTGCCGATGCAGTCCACGGTCTTTTCGCTTCTGGCCTTCTTTGTTGCCTCGGCCGCCTTTCGCGGCTTCCGGGCCCGCTCGCTTCCTGCAGTTTTGCTTTTACTCTCGGCGGCGATTGTGATGCTGGGGCGGGTACCCATCGGCACCAAGCTGTACTTCGACTTTCCGACCTGGGCGCAGACCCTTTTAGATGTCCCCGGTTTGGCCGCCCGGCGGGGGATACTCATCGGCATCGGGTTGGGCTCCGTGGCGACTTCGCTGCGGGTGATTTTGGGCATTGAACGGGGCTTTTTCGGGAGGAAAACATGAGCTGGGTTCTAGTCATCCTCTTTGCCGGTTTATCCGGTTATCTGGCTTATCTTCTCTTAAAACAGAAGGGGCCGAAGCATCAAAAGGAGACGGAAGACGTCAAAAAGCTCGTTTTTGCCCTTTCCGGTGCCTATCGGGCAAAGGAGCTGAAGGTCATATCGGCGGCGCTGGCGGATGATTTTTCGGCCTTTCTGGATTCCCCTTATCGAATCGATAACAAAAGGAACTACGTCGCCCTTTTGGAAAATTTCTTTGACGAAGCGACCTTGGACGAGCGCTCCGTTCTGCAGGAAAAATTCACCGCCTGGGAAGGGGGCTGGGTTTTAGCCACCTATCATTTCATCGAAAAGGGAAAGATGGGGGACAAGCCGTTCGAGCGCTCCGGCAAGGCCTCCGAACTTTATCGTTCAACTCCAATGGGTTGGAAGGCCGTGCATTTTCATTACACCTATCTGCCCTCCAAGGAGGGAGGAATGGCTTCCGGCCGGATATGAAAATTCAGCCGCGGGCGTTTGCCTTTCTGGCCGTTTTTGTGGCAGTGACTTTTCCGCTGCTTTATCCCTTGAACATTTCCGACCGGGTTTCGTCAGAGGCGGTGAAGTTCAAAACCCTAATCGATTCCATCCCGGCCGGCTCGGTGGTGATGGTTTCCTTTGACCACGAAGCCTCGACGGTGGCGGAAGTGCGCCCCTTGGCCACGGTTTTGGTGCGGCATCTTTTTTCCCGTAACATCAAAATCGTCGGCCTTTCGCTTTTTGCCGAAGGGACCGCCATCGGCAACCAGGTGCTTTCGCTTGTGGCGGAAGAGTTCGGCAAAAAATATGGCGAGGATTGGGTTTTCCTTGGTTTTCGCCCCCAATTTCAAGCTGCCATTTTGGGAATGGGGGAAAACATCGCCAGCGTTTTTCCGCGGGATTATTATGGCAATGTTACCGACACGCTTCCTCTGCTTAAAGAAGTCCCCAATTATTCCAAAGTAGCCATGGTGGTTTCGGTGGCGGATGGGGATTTGGGATATGCCTGGGTGGATTACGCCTACAGCCGCTACCATGCGCGGGTGGCAGCCATGCTGACGGCCGTAATGGTTGCCAGTTATATGCCGCTGTATGCTTCCGGACAGCTTTCCGGATTGGTGAACGGGCTTAAAGGTGCGGCTGATTACGAGCGGCTTTTGGACAAACCGGGCGCGGCCATCCGGGCCATGGATGCGCAATCGATGGCGCACGCTGTGATTTTGCTTTTGATTATGGGGGGAAACGCGGCTTATTGGTGGGGGAGGAAGAAATGACGGCTGGGACCGTGGTTGCCGCCATTCTGACTTTGGCCATTTTCAGTTTTCTCTACCGCGAGAACCCCTTCTTCCGCTTCGCCGAGCACCTTCTGGTCGGGCTCTCTGCCGGATATTTCACGGTCATCGCCGTACAGGGTACGCTCGTACCGAAAGTCATAGAGCCGTTGAAAGCCGGGGATTTCTGGGTGGTGATTCCTTTTGTTTTGATAATTCTCATCTTGGGGCGTCTGACTGAAAAGACCCGTCCGGCTTCCCGTATTCCGCTCGCGTTGGTCATCGGGGCGGGGGCCGGGGTGGCGGTTCCGGCTCTTTTGCAGGCACGTATTCTGGTGCAACTGGGGGCAACGATGAAGCCCCTGGGCTCTTTGGCCAACGTTTTGATCCTCATTGGCGTCATCACCACACTCATTTATTTTTACTTCTCCCGTGAGCATAAGGGGTGGTGGGGTCGGCTGGCAAGCGTAGGCACTTGGTATTTGATGATCTTCTTCGGCGCGACCTTCGGCAACACGGTGATGTCCCGCATCTCCCTTCTCATCGGCCGGCTGGAGTTTCTGTTTGGGGATTTTCTTGGCTTGATTAAATGACCTGCCCGCGCTGCGGGAAACCGATGCGCGAGGAGAAGCGCTCTTTCCACAAAAACCGGAAATGGAAGTGCCCGCACTGCGGAAAAGTACGATTTCAGAAAATTAGAAAAGAACGGAAATAAAAAAGCGGGCTTTTACAACCCGCTTTTTTGTCTCTGTGGGCGAGGTTAGCTTCGCCCGCTCGTGGTATTACATATGCTTGGCCAAATCGTACAGCCGGGCGATCCGCTCCTCCACCGGCGGGTGGGTGGAAAAAAGCTTCATCACCTCTTTGCCGGAAAAGGGGGCCACGATAAACATATGCGCTGTGGCCGGGTTGGCGTTTTGCATCGGCAGCCGTTGGACGCCGTTATGCAGTTTCTTCAGCGCCTCCGCCAAAGCCAGGGGCTTGTGGGAGATTCTCGCACCACCCTCATCCGCGCCGAACTCCCGCTGGCGGGAGATGGCCATCTGCACCAACATGGCGGCAAGCGGGGCTAAAATCAAAAGCAGAATCATCACAATCGGATTTCCCCCGCCCCGGTTCTCGCGGTTGCCGCCGAAAAACATCGCGCTGCGGGAGAGAATCATAATCGCTCCGGCAATGGTGGCCGCCACAGAGGCAATCAAGATATCCCGGTTTTTGACGTGGGCCAGTTCGTGTGCCATCACCCCGGACAGTTCGTCGTCGGAAAGCAGCCGCAAAATCCCTTCCGTGGCGGCTACCGAGGCGTGTTCGGGATTCCGTCCCGTGGCGAAAGCGTTTGGCTGCGGGGAGGGTATCACGTACACTTTGGGCATCGGCAAACGGGCTGATTGAGCCAGTTCGCGGGTAATGCGCAAAAGCCGATCCTTGTCAGCCTGTGGAATGTTGGCTTCTTCCACTTTTTTGGCGCCGTACATCGCCAAGGCCATTTTGTCGGAAAACCAGTAGGCGAAAAAGTTCATCAACGCCGCCATGCCAAAGGCGAACACCATACCCTGCTGGCCCCCAAAGTAGCCGCCGATGGCTACCAAAAGGACGGTCAGGAGCGTAAAAAGAAAGAATGTTTTGAATGCGTTCATTTTAGTTTATTTACCTCCCATAGATCTTTCCAAGTAAAGTTGTTCATTCCCAAGTCTTCGATTATAATTTAACGCAAATTAGCCCCAAAAAGTTTAAAAAATCGGACAGCGCCACAAGTCATTGGTTACCATTGGCTTATGTTTAGCCCAGCCGGTGTCGTCAGGGTTTTTTCTCGATGTGTTTTCGCCAGAGGTTGAAAAAAACAGGGAAGGCGGCCAGCCGGCGGCGGCCGCGAAAAATCTGGATTATTTCAAGTAACATCCATAGAAGGTAGACCAGAATCACTTCGCGATGGGTGTCGGGGAAAAGAAACTGGAAAAACCAAAGGGAAAAAAGCCCGACGGCTTCGTAGAAGCTGAAACGCATATTGACCAGAAAGAGAAATCCAAGCAGGGACTGTACCACGGTCAAATAAATTTCGAGCCGGTGTTCGTAATCGAACGGGATGGAAGAGACCTCGCCCCGCGAAAAGGAGTACACGATGGGGATCAAAGCCACCAAGAGCGTCAGTTCGGCAATCACGGAGGAGACCGTGTTCATCAAGGACATTGCCGCTTTTTTCACCGTACGGGCCCAGTAAAAGGCGGAAACGAACTCCGGAAATTCGGAGAGAAACGGCGCCACCCATTGCACGAAAAAGTAGGTCTGGATGCCCAGAACCAAGGCCAAGGCCTTCAAGCTCTCGACAAACGGCTCGGCCAAAAGGAATACCAGAGTCCCACCGGTTACGAAACAGGAAAGAATGAGGATATTGCGCACCGGTTTCTTGTGGGACAGAATCCAGCGGGGCACCCGTTCCATTTCGTTGGCGTGGTCCTCGTGCTTGGCGGGAAAGCGGTTCAAAACGAACAGGTAAGCAAAATAAAGAACCAGTAGCACCCCCGCATCAACGAGATTAAGGGAGGCCTTGGTGGCAATGAACAGCACGTACAGGGCGGGAAGCAAAATGCCGACCACCGGGGCGGAATCCTCGCCGTCCAGCTTGATTTCGTAGTCCGGTTTTTTCCGATGCCCGCTGAAAAAGGCGGTGAAGTAGACCATCGGCCAGGCGAAGCCGACCAAAAGTCGGAGCGCACCGGTGAAATTAGCAGTCATCAAGCTGATGTCCTGCTGCCAGGCAATCACCCCTTCCACCATAAATTCCGGTGAGGTCTGCAGCCAGGCCAGAACGGCTAAAGCCAGTCCCTGCGAAACGATGACTTGGGCTGATTCCGCCCCCCAGGCAATCAAAATGGCGGCGAATACAATGGAAGGAAAGGTATAAAGCGCCGACCAAGCCTGCGCGTGCGATTCAGTGGCGGTGAAGATGGCGATAGACTGAAATTTGTAGAGAAGAAGTTTTATGGCTTAACCCCGGATGATTTTTCCCACGATATCGGAGCGCAAAACGATGCCGACCAATTTTCCGTTTCGCACAATTTCCACCCGGCGAACGTTGTTGTCCAGCATCAAATAGGCCAGTTTGGTCACCGGCGTGCTTTCGGAGGCGGTCACGAACTTCTTGGACATAAAATCCCTCGCTTTGATTTCGTCCTCCTTGGAGACCAGCGTTTCAAACGGGTCGGGAAGAATTTTTTTGGTCTTTTGGGCCTTGCGATATTCGGGCGGAACGGCGGCTTTGATCAGTTCCTTTTCCGTCACTTCCCCCAAAACCCTGCCCGACTTGTCCAGAACCGGCATTCCGGGAATCTTATGCTTGAACAGCAAATTGGCAACCTCCTTCAAGGTTGCTTCCGGGGGGACGGTTATCAACGTCCGGTGCATGATGTCTTTGGCCAAAAGCTCCCGGCGGACCAGAATGCCGCTTTTGGAGAAGACACCGATGAGCTCGCTCACCGTTTTGGCGGCCAGAATCGTTTCTAAAGCTCCCGGTTTGCGGGCAAAGGTGGCCAGCGCGGAGAAAGCCTGCAGGTACAGCCGGGTCATGCTTCGGGGCGTCAAAAACAAACAAATGACGTGCACCGGTTTTTGGTCCGGTGTTTTGTCGGCGATCCCCTTGCGGGAAATACCCAAGGAGAAAATCATCTCCTTGACGGCAGCCGTCCGGGAATGGGGAAAGGCGAAACCGCGCCCCAGATTAGTCGGCTCCACTTCCTCCCGTTCCATCACCGATTCCAAAATCAGATCGGTATCCAGATGGTCGTATTTTTCCCCCACTTTTTTCAGCATCTCGGCGATCGCTTCCTTTTTGGCCGATGCGGAAAGGTCGCAGATGACCAACTCCGGGCTTAAGAGATCGCCTAATTTCATACCAGCTTACCCAAAGGTTTAGCACCGGATGATTTCAATTCCTCCGGCACCACAATTCCACCGGAGACCACGAATTTGAGCGCTTCCTCAATAGAGATGGGAAGCGGCACGACCTCCTCCGGCAGATAATTGGCCACAAAGCCGGTGAACGGGGTGGGGGTGGAAGGGACAAAAACGGCGAGAAATGCCTTACCAGCGATTTGAATTTCGCCTCCCACGAAGGCGACCACCCAGACCCCCTTGTGCGGAAACTCCACCAAGACCGCCTGTTTGAAGGCCTTTCCCCCCTGTGAAAACATCCCCTCCATCAACTGCTTGGCGCCACCGTACACGGTGCGGACCAAGGGAGTCTTGATGAACAGCATTTCGCCGAGGGAGTAAAGCCGGGAGCCAAAAACCGAGGAAATGAAAAAACCGGCCAAAAAGACGATCACAATGGTGGCCAAAAGCCCCACCCCGGGCAGCTCGCGGCCAATCAGCTCCGTCACCAGCGGGGCCAAAAGCCCGTCCACCGTGCGGAACAGAAGGCGCAGAATCAGAAACGTTAGAATGATGGGGACAACAACGAGAAGGCCGGCCAGAAAAAACCGGCGCATTTTTTCAAAAATCTGTCGGCTCAAACCCGGCTTTTCCACTCGGACGAAAATCTAAAAATCGACGGAAAAAGTCAACCAGCCAGTCCCGTGAGCCAAAAAGGGCTTTTCTTGACAACCTTCACGGTAATGGCTAATTAGCTTTGAGATGGCTGAAAGACATTCCTTCGAGACCAATCCCGCCATTGGACTGTCTTCCGCGGAAGCCGGAAAGCGGCTCTTGGAGTTCGGGCCGAACATTCTGGTGCCGAAGTCCCGGCTTGCCGCTTTCTGGCACTGGCTGAAAACTTTGTCCGATCCGATGATTCTGCTTCTGCTTTTGGCGGCTTTGGTCTATTTCCTTCTCGGCGAAGTCCGCGACGGCTGGGTTTTGGTCGGCTCCATCATCCCGATATTGCTTGTTGATTTGGCTTTGGAAGCCCGCACCGGGCGTGCCTTGAAAAAGATTCGGGAACTGACCACACCGAATGCGCACGTTATTCGGGATGGCGTCGAAAAACTCATCCCATCCGAATCGCTAGTGCCGGGAGACGTTTTGGTTATCAAAGAAGGGGACATTCTTCCTGCGGATGGGTTTTTGGCCGCAGCTAGCAATATCGAAATGGACGAAGCGCCCTTGACCGGCGAATCGGTTCCGGTGCCAAAAGATGCGTCCGGCTCGGAGCCATCCAACGTATTCGCCGGCACGGCGGTCCTCTCCGGACAGGGCCGGGCCATTGTAACGGCCACGGGCAAGAAGACCCGGTACGGCCAGATCGGCCATTTGCTGACCGCAATCAAAGAGGAACGCACCCCCCTGCAGAAAAAAATCGGGGGGTTGGTCAAAAGACTATTGGCGGGCGCCATAGTTGCCTGTCTCGTTGTTTTAGCCATCGAGGTGGCGCGCGGTGCAGGTTGGGGTAAAGCGTTTCTTTCCGCCGTCAGTTTAGCCATCGCTGCCGTGCCGGAAGAGTTTCCGGTCGTTTTCACTCTCTATTTGACAATGGGGGTTTTCCGCCTGGCAAAGAAAAAAGCTCTGGTCCGCCGGATGGTCGGCGTTGAAACCCTCGGAGCCACCACCGTGATTTGCTCCGATAAAACCGGAACCCTTACCGAAGGAAAGCTCACCGTAGCGGAGCATCCTGAAGGGGAAAACGACCTGCTTTTCTGGCAGACCATTGTTTTAGCCTGCGAGCCGTACCCCACCGACATTTTGGAGAAAGCCTTGGTCGAGCATTCCCATGAGCATGGTGCTTTTCCCGAGCAACTCCTTTCCGAATGGAAACTGGTTCACGATTATCCTTTTGATTATAAGGGAAAGTATATGTCGCACCTCTGGCAGAACTCTTCGGGCGAACTGGTCATTTGTGCCAAGGGGGCAGTGGAAGGGATTGCTTCACGGTGTATCACTGACGCCGTCGCAAAGGGAAAACTTCAAGACGAGAACGAGAGACTGGCCAAAACGGGGATGCGGGTAATAGCCGTTGCTTACGGAAAACTTGCCCGTTTTGCTGAACGACGGGAAGAGAACGAACAGAACTTAACCTGCCTGGGGCTGGTCGGATTCAGCGACCCGCCCCGCCCCGAAGTGGCGCACGCCATCAGCGAATGTCACCGGGCTGGGGTGCGCGTAATAATGGTCACTGGTGACCATCCCTTGACCGCCCACCACATTGCGGAAGCCATTGGTTTGGAGCATGAAGATGACCAGATTGCCGTCGGCGCGGAGTTGGAAAATTTGAGCAAGGAAGAATTCTCCCAAAAGGTTCGCCGCGTCAATATTTTCGCCCGGCTGATGCCGGATCAGAAATACCGCTTGGTACGGGCGTTGAAGGAAATAGGGGAGATTGTGGCGATGACGGGGGACGGCATCAACGATGCTTTGGCATTGAAAGAAGCGCATATCGGGGTAGTGATGGGAAAGCGGGGCACGGAAGCAACGCGCGGAGCCGCGACCATGGTACTTTTGGATGACAACTTCCAGACCATCGTGGAAGCAGTGAAAGAGGGGCGGCAGATTTTTTCCAAAATCGAAAAGGCATTCCGGTACCTGATAACCTTCCACGTTCCCATAATCTTTCTCGCCGTAGCAGCCCCCCTTCTGGGTCTCCCTTTGGTCCTTTTGCCCATCATCATCATCTGGCTGGAGCTGATCATGCATCCCACGGTTGCCTTAGTTTTCGAAGCGGACCGGGGAGACCCGGAAGCGATGCGGAAACCGCCGCGCGACCCCGCACGGCCCGTTTTAACCGGAAGCGAACTGGCCACCACCGTAGCCACCGGGCTTTCGATAGGGCTGGCTGTTTTGGGTTTGTTCCATTATCAGATTTCGACCGGCTCTCCGGCGGCGGAATCCCGGTCCATTGCCATCACAAGCCTGATTTTGGCCGAGCTATTTCTGGTGACCATCGAGCTTTCCCGCCGGGACAGGACGGCGGCTTTGAAGAATCGCTTTTTTTGGGTAACCCGGATAATAACCTTCGCGGTGCTTCTGCTTTCCCTGTATTTTCCGCCCATGGCCCAAACGATGCAACTGGCCCCCATTTATTTTCACGACTGGCTGGAGGCGCTGGGGGTGGCTTTGTTCTCTACTTTTCTGGTGGAGTCCATATTGTTTTTGCGCCGCAGGCGGGCAGCCGCATAAAAGCTGTTTCCGCACCAAAAAATGCGGTGCTTTAACCCCGTATTTTTTTTATTATCCGGTTTGAATGGAATCCGTACTCCTCGAGATAGTCATCATTATCTGTCTCGTCTTGGTCAACGGCTTTTTTGCCGCTGCGGAAATCTCTTTGGTATCGGCCCGGCGGACGCGCCTGCGCGCCCTCGCCAATAAGGGAGAGGCGAACGCCAAACGGGTTTTGCAGTTACAGGAAGACCCGGGGAAGTTTTTGGCCACCGTGCAGGTGGCTATCACGCTTATGGGGATGCTGGCGGGCGTTTTGGGGGGGGCCACCGTTATCGAAGAGCTGGAAACCCGGCTGGCGGCGCCGATTTCCGGCGCAACCAAAACGATTGCCATCGCGCTGGTGGCTTTGGCCATCTCCTTTCTTTCGCTTTTATTTGGGGAACTTTTGCCCAAGATGCTGGCCTTGCAACACTCGGAACGGTTCGCTATGCAGGTGGCCCGGCCGGTGCAGTGGTTTTATCTGGCCACCCTTCCGGCCGTCAAGCTTTTAACTGCCTCTTCGCGCGCCATTTTGAAACTTTTTGGCTTCAGAGAGGAAGCCAAAGCGCCATTTGTCACCGAGGAGGAAATCAAACTGCTCGTTTCGGAGGGGAGCCGGCTGGGGATTTTTGAAAAGGTGGAGGAGATGATGATCCACTCGGTTTTTCAATTTGCCGACACGCCGGTCAAAAAAGCAATGACGCCCCGGACGGACATCGTGGCCATAGAGGCTGGCATGCCGCGGGAACGGCTTTTGCAATTCGTTGCCGAGGAAGGGTATTCGCGCATACCGGTGTACAAGGAGGACTTGGACCACATTGTCGGCATCATCCATACCAAGGATATCATCAATCTGCTTTTGAACGCCGAGCTGGTGATTTTGGAGGACATTCTGCGGCCGCCCTACTTCGTCCCGGAGTCCAAGAAGGTGCGCGAGCTTTTATCCGATTTCCAGCGCAAGCAAATTCATATGGCCATCGTTTTGGATGAATACGGCGGCACCGCCGGGTTGATTACGCTGGAAGACATCATTGAAGAAATCGTGGGGGAAATTCAGGACGAATATGACGCAGAAAGAGAGGAGATTTTGCGGCTGGAAGGGGAACGCTCGGCGGTTTCGGCCCGCATACGGCTGGAAAAGTTCAACTCCGCCTTTGGCGCATCGTTGCCGACGGAGGAGTATGAAACATTGGGCGGATTTTTAATCGACCATTTGGGGCGGATCCCCTCGGTGGAAGAAAACATTTCGTACGGTGGCTTTGAATTTACCGTGAAAGAAAAACGGGGGCACCGGCTGCTCACATTGGAAGTGGAAAAGAAAAAATGATTAACGAAATTCTAAAGACAGTGGCGGGCTGGGTCACTTCCGCCATCTCCGCAGGAGGATATCCCATCGTCTGCTTGTTTATGGCCATCGAGTCGGCCTGCATCCCCCTGCCTTCCGAAATCATCATGCCTTTTGCCGGATTTTTGGTGTATGAGGGACGGTTTACCATCTGGGGAGCGACAATGGCCGGCGCCCTTGGCAACCTTATCGGCTCCGTCATCACGTATTGGATCGGATACTACGGCGGGCGGACGGCAGTCATCAAATGGGGGAAGTACATTCTTTTTTCCGAACGGGATTTGAACAATGCCGATCGGTTTTTTGCGCGTTTTGGCAACGCCGCTGTGTTCCTTTCCCGGATGCTGCCCATCGTGCGCACCTTTATTTCGCTGCCGGCCGGCATTTCCCGGATGAAGTTCTGGCCGTTCGCTATTTACTCCTTCATTGGTGCCATTCCCTGGTGTTATGCCTTGACCTATATCGGTGTCAAATTAGGGGAGAACTGGAATACCATCGGCCAATATCTCCACAAGTTCGATTACGTCGTGGCGGCCATGATATTCTTGGGAGCTGCCTGGTACTTACACCATCATTTGAAACCGCTTTTGGCGAAGAAGAAAAAAACTTAATTGGCGGCGGGTTTGGACGAGCCTTGTTTGCGGTAAGCCCAAAGTATGCCTACTCCAATGATTAGCAGAAGCACTGTCCAGAAAAGCCAGCCGGGCAGAATATCTTCCGGTACTGTTTTGTCCAGCACCGTTTGGGCAAAACTGGCATACGTTTTCATGAAAAGCTTAACCGAGGTCCATCCCACCACCAGATACGCCACATTCTCCAACCGTGGATGCTTTTCCAGAACGTTGATGAAAAAGCCGGCCGCCAGCCTGACGGCCAAGATCCCCAAAACGGCACCGGTGTAGATCACCCAAAGCTGGTTGGAAAGGGCTACCGCCACCAGAACGCCGTCAATGGCAAAGGCGATGTCTGTCAGTTCCACGGCAATCACCGTGCGCCAAAAGCCGGGTTTTTTGGAGGGTTCGGCAGTGTGATGAAATCCCCGCTTGCGCGCGAAATGGTCAACTGCGAGATACGCCAGATAGAAAGCGCCGATTGCCTTCAAATACCACAATGTCATTATTTGCCGGACGATGAGCAAGCTTAAGAACCGAAAGACAAAAGCCCCGGCAATGCCGTAGAGCAACGCCTTTTTCTGCTTGGGTTTGTCCAGGTGCCGCACCAAAATCGCCAGAATGAGGGCATTGTCGGCGGAGAGCAGCCCTTCGAGGCCGACCAGCGTAAAAATGGTTAAAATATTCTCAAGCATCTTGTCCCTGTTTATATTGTTTGCAGTTCAACTTGTCAAACGCTTCCTAAATGTTTCGAAAATCAGCCGGATGCGTTACGCCCGCAAAAGATACATCAAAATTCCTCCGGAGACGGCAGCGTTTAAACTTTCGGCGTCCTTCGTAAGAGGAATTTTTACGACGTTGTCGGCCTTTGAAAGCATCGCCGGCGAAACGCCGGTTGCTTCACTGCCGATGATCAGGGCAAGTTTTGTAGAGGTTTGATTAATCAAGCCCCTGCATTCTTCAGGCGACATACCGGAGTTTGAGTCCGCTACCCAGATTTTAAAATCGCGGTTTTTAAGTGCTTCCAACGTGTCCTCGACGGCCATCCCCTCCGCAATCTTAAGATGAAACAAGGCGCCGGCTGTGGAGCGGACTACTTTGGGAGAGAAAAGTCCCGATGTGCCCTTCAGCAGCACCACACCGCCCCAGCCGAGTGCGCAGGCTGTACGCAGGAGTGTACCGACGTTGCCCGGGTCGCGCAGGTTGTCCAAAATCAAAACCCGCTTTTCGGCGGTCACTTCATCGATAGGAGGGGTTTGTTTCTCCACCAGCGCCAAAACGCCGGGTGGCGTTTCGGTTTCGGTCAGTTCAGCCAGTTTTTTGGCCGACAGCTCTTCCACTTCCAGTGTGCTCTCGAAGGGAATGAGGGAGCGGATTTTGCGAGCTTTCTCTGGAACGGAGAGGATTTTAAGAATTTTCCAGTCGCTTTTTAAAAGTTCGGACAGCGCACGCTCCCCTTCCACCACGAAAAAATTTTGTTTTTTTCGGGTTTTTTTGAAAAGGGACTGCCGCAGCGCTTTTTCCTGTTTCCGGGTAGGCATGGAAGGAATATATGTGCTTTTATGAGAATAGTGGTTTTCCCGTCGGGCTAACTTTGTCAGAGATCACTTGCCCAAATCCGTGCGCATTCCGTAATTGACGCCAGAAGAGCTTTTCTTTGCAGGAAAAACAGATTAATTTAGGTGCAGTATGGCCCGTAAGGTCAATTGGTCGGTTTTGATTGTTCTGTTTGCCTGTTCCTCCACCTTGGGCACGCCGTTCCGATACGATCGGAGTGTGGGGTTCGACAATTTCCGGGAAGTTCTGGAGAACCGCACCCAAAAGCCCAAAATCGGGCTGGCGCTATCGGGTGGCGGGGCGCGGGGTTTTGCCCAAATCGGCGTTTTGAAAGCGCTGGAGGAACTGGGCGTGAAGGTGGATGCGATTGCGGGCAGTTCCATCGGTGGCGTGGTAGGGGGGCTGTACGCCTGCGGCTACCGGACGGAAGATCTGGAGCGAATCGTGACGGGAATAGACTGGGGAGAACTTTTCCGTGACCGGCCCGGACGCAGCACCCTCTTTTCCACCCAAAAAGAAGGGAACGAAAGCCATTTTCTCTCCCTACGTTTCGAAGGGCTGAAGCCGGATATCCCGTTGGCCGTCACGACCGGACAAAAAGTGTCCAATCTGTTCACCGATCTCACCGCGAGGGCAAGTTTGAAAGCGGGATTTAATTTTGACTGCTTGCCGGTGCCTTTCCGAACCTTGTCGGTGGATTTGCTTTCCGGCGACACGGTGGTTTTCTCCTCCGGCGATTTGGCGGAGGCGTTGCGGGCCACTTTGGGAGCGCCTTTGGCCTTTGTCCCTTTGGAAAGAGGAGAACGGCTTTTGGTGGATGGCGGGCTCTTGGTTCCCGTTCCGGTTGAGCTGGCAAAAACCATGGGAGTTGATTTTGTCGTTGCCATTAACACCGCCGCCCCGCTTTTGCAGGCCCAAGAGCTGCAAACCCCGCTGGACGTCATCGACCAGGCCACCACCATCTTGACTTTGGAACGGAAGAAAAAGGAGTTAGCTTCGGCCGATTTGGTCATCGAGCCGGAACTGGCTGGTTTTCGCTCTAGGGATTTTTCCCGGGCAGCGCGGCTCTTTGCCGTCGGGTACCGGGCGACGATGGAGAAAAAAGGGGAACTTCTGAAACTGGCGCAAGACCCTTATCCGGGAGATTCCCCCAAAATCCGCGTGGACGAAGTGGAGGTGCCCGAGGTGTTGAAGACGGTTTTTTACGCCGCCCCCGATTCCATCTCGGTCCGCGGATTAACCCGGCGGCTCGATTCGCTTCTGGCTACGGGACAGTATCTAAGTCTTTCGGCGATGCACGATTCTGGGCAGGAACGCTTGACCGTGCGGACGGTTGGAACGCCGGTGGTAAAGGAGATTGCTTTCACGGGGAACACTGTTTTCTCCGAGCAAGAACTAGTGGGGGCGGCTCGCCTGCGTATCGGCAAACCGCTCAATTTTCGACAATTGGCAGAAGCGGTGGATGCTTTGGAGGAGAAATACCGAGAACGGGGCTATAATCTGCTGGGGCCGCCCCGGCCGGTCTGGGACAGTGCGAACGAGCGGCTTACTTTCCAAATCCGGGAAGCCAAACTGGAGCGAGTGGCCCTGGAAGGGAACCGGCGGACGAAAGGCTGGGTGGTGATGCAAAATTTTTCCGTGCGGAGCGGAATGCTATACAGTCCGGAAAAAGTGTCGCGGGCGGTCACCGATGTTTATGCCACGGGACTTTTCGAGCGGGTTTCGGCCCTTTTGGAGCCGGGTAAAGAGGGGCCGGTTCTGAAACTCTTGCTGAAGGAAAAAAACTATGAGCAGGTGCGATTGGGAGCGCACTATCAGACGGACTGGGAATCGGAGGGATTCGTCGATTTTCTGGACGGCAATCTCTTCGGGACCGGCACGGAGTTCAAAACCCGGTTGCAGTACGGGGTGCGCCGGCAATTCTATGAGGCGGCTTTCAAAACCGACCGGATTTTCAAGACCTATCTGACCTCCCGCCTCGGAATCTTTTTGTACCGGGAGCGCTGGAGAAGCTATTCGGACTTCGAAAACTTCTTACCCTACCGGGAACGTCGCTGGGGCGGTTTCTGGTCGTTGGGGCAGCAGATCTACCGGCTGGGGGTCGTTTCAGCCGAACTGCGGGCGGAAAATTTTGTTTACGGGAACGAAACCTATAATGGCCAACTGTACAAACACCGCTCTCTTTCGCTTCGGTCGGTAGTGGACACCCGGGACAAAAACCCGTTTCCAAACCGCGGGGCCTACAATGTGGTTTCGTTTTCAGTCGCCTCCAAGGTGTTGGGAGGAAATTTGAACTATCGGAAAACCCAGGTTTTCTTTTCCCATTTTCTGCACATCGGCCGAGGGCTGATCTTCGAACCGCAGGTGAACGCCGGGCTTACTTCCGGGGATCTTCCGGAACCCGAGTTGTTCCGTCTGGGAGGAAAGGAGTTTTTTGCTGGCAGCCCGAAAAAGGGATTTCTGGCCCGGCAATTTCTTGTTTTGGGCGCCGGGTTCCGGGCAAAGTTGTGGGGCCGGGTTTATCCTTCTTTCCGCTGGGATTTGGAAAAGCGCTGGACCGAGGCTGCGGAGTTTAACCTACAAAATTTCTTCTACGGAATTCTGGGAGAATTGGAAGTAAACACCCCGTTTGGTCCCACCGGGATGGGATGGGCGCACTCTAATTTGGACGGCAAATGGTTTTACTTTTCGATCGGTTACGATTTTTAGGCCCCCGGCCTCTTCCTGCCGGGTGAGGAAAAATAGTTGACGATTACGATGCCGGCCAGAACAAGAATCGAACCGGTCGCCAGCCGCCCCGTTATCGGCTCGTCCAAGATCAAATAACCCCCCACCAGAGCAACGAGGGGTGTCACGAATGCAATTAAGGAAAGCTTGGTCGCTTCCGTTTTCTTCAGCGCCCAGAAATATAAGCTGAAGGCGACCGCCGACCCGAAGATGGACAAATACAAAAGCGTACCAACTGCTTTGGGAGTCAAATGGAAGCTTTGCCAGCTTTCTGTGAGCGTTCCCAATCCTAGGAGCAAAAATGCTCCCAAGCTCATCTGCAAAGCCGTTGCCAGCATCGGGTCGGTGGCGTGCAGGTCCCGTTTGACCAGAATATTGGCGTAAGCGGCCGAAACGCTGGAACCCAGGAGGGCCAGCATCCCCAAATAACTGTCCGGGCCGAAAGACAGCCCGCCGTAAAAAACCAAAACGATTCCTGAAAAACCGCAGGTCAAACCGGTTAGTTTCACAAAGGTCATTTTCTCATTTGGCAGCATGTAATGGGCGAAGAGTGCCACCAGAAAAGGAAGGGAGGCGAAAAGGATGGAGGCCAAGCCGGCGCCGATGTACTGCTCACCCCAGTACACGAGCGCATAGTTGATTCCGTAAATAAAAAACCCGGGGATCAAAATTGTTCGAATCTCCGGCCATTTTTTAGGAAGGGGCAAGTTCCGCAAAAGCACGACCGGCCAGAGAATGGCGCAGGCCAATACAAAGCGGACACCGGCGGAAAGAAGAGGAGGAAGATCTTCCAAACCGATTTTGATGGCTATCCAGGTCAACCCCCATATGAGGCACATTAAAACGATGGCCAGAAAAGTCATTTCCGTTTCATTCCTCCGTGCCAGTCATCCCTTAAAATAAAGTGGAGCTGAATTGGGGAGAACGCTTTTCTGCAAGAGTTACCGGGAGGGGAAGCCTTGGGGAAACTGGGGAACGCCGCCAAACTGACTTAATACCTGCTGGGCGAACTCGTCCTTTGGATGATTCTCCAGCCATTCACGTGCCAGTTGCAAAAGCCGTTCCGTGCGGCCATCCGCCAGGCAGTACTGAACATAGGTGCGGAAGACAAAATCCTCGGCCCGGTTGATCTCCCAGGCGGTCTGAATGGCCCGGTAGGCCTCTTTCTTTTTTCCTTCCAGTTGATACAGGTTGGATAAAAACATCCACCAGACCGGATTATCGCCCGAGCGCTCGACGGCCCTTTCCAAATGCCGCCGCGAACGCTCGGCTGTTTCTCTGGCCCTTTCCGTTTCCCCTTTGGATTTATAGTAGTCGTGCAGCAAAACCACGGGGCGCGGATAGAACGGAAACTCGCGAACGGTGCGTTCCAGGTGGGCAAGCGCTTTGGCCGTGTCGCTTTTCTTCAGATACCACTCATACAGCTCGAGGGCGATTTCCGGATAGACGATCATCATCCCGGCCTCGTTGTCATCCAACGTCACGTCCGGGTTGCCGTAGTTCCGGAAGCGGAAATTTTTCCACAAAAGTTGTTCTGTCCGTTCCACATCGAAACGCTCCTCTTTTCGTTCCGGCAAAAGCCGCAGGACCATGGCCTCGGTTTTCAGATTGGCATCCAGCCCCACCCGGGCGGACGCAGGCACGGTGCGGGAGAAAAAGAGGGGGAAGTTAAAATTGTTGGTTATGGCGATTTCCTCCACCATGAAGTCCTGCACCCGCAAAAGCTGGTTTTCCAGCTGCACCGGCATCAAATAATGGGAAACGCCGCGGCGGCGGTCGAGATAGGGATACTCCGGCCGGGGGAAGGTTTGGGACATCCCCGGAAGCGGAAGCTCTTTCATCGCTATCTGGCTGTCGGCCAGAGAAATCGGCACGCCCATGTGATTCTTCAATTGCAAGATATACCAATCGGTATTCAACAGGCTCAAGTTGATGGTCCGAACATCCTTTCGGAAGCCGTACGCCTCCTGAAGGGCCCACAAAGGAAACGTGTCGTTGTCACCGTTGGTGAACAGAAGCGCATCCTTGTCACAGGATACCAACAAGCTGTAGGCGTAGTCGTAGGGCAGATAGTTTCCGGCCCGGGAATTGCGAACGAAGTTTGTTTTCAGCGCAAAGGCCGGAATGGCTGTCGCGGCGAGGATCACCAAAGCGGCCAGGGTTTGTCGAAGGGGCTGCTTCAACTTCTGACGAGTTTCCTCCGAAGAAAGCCACATTCCGAGGCAACCTAAACCAATGCCAACGGCCAAAGAGAAAACAACGAAACCGGGAGTCCAGAAATAATCCCGATCGCGCACCTCCAACCCGGCTTCTCCATAAGCGTCCATCCGGGTGCCGTCGGCGAAGTTCATATAAAACACCAGACCAATCGTACCCGCAAGAGTAATGGCCAGAAGGAAAAGGGCGGTTTTTTTATCGTGCTTAAACGGGAGCACAAGACCGGCCAGGCCGATTAAAAATACCGGCGCAAAGGCCCAACCCCCCCTGCCGTACTGGGTTTCAAAAAATCCCCAGAAACCCATCCGCGGGTAACGCCCGAACTGGTTTTCCAGCTTCCCCCGGCGGTTCATGGCCCGGACGAGCATATTTTCCTGGCCGTACTGCTTGCGCTCCAAAAACCCCTTGAAGCGTTCCCAACTTTCCGGGTTGTTTTCGTCAATTGCAGGATTTTGCAGGGAGCGGATGGGGATATAGAGCTGCGAGGAGAAACCTAGAAGCCCGAAGGTGCAAAGCAAAAGAGCCAACCGCCAGGAAGCAGTTTTGCGGCCTTGGAAAAAGTAAAGGAAAGCACTAATAACAGCCGTCAATCCGACGGCAATAAGGAACGGCTCAACAACGGCCAGAATTACCAGCAGAGAACCGCCGGCCGCCCAGAAGCAGAAATCGGTGCGTTTTTCCGGATCGGCCCAAAGAACAAAAAGAAATATCAACGGCATGACCAAAAAGGTGGTCATATGCACGGCCACCGAAAGCAACCCGAGGTAGTAAATCAAAATCAAATATCGGTCGGGAGGGAGGTCTTCTCCTTCTGCTCGTGCAGGTTGCCCAGCGAGCGGGTTTAGCGCGGCTTGGCGGGTTTCGTACCAGCGGAGGGTCAAATAAATCAACAACAGCATCAAAAGCATCGACAAGCCATACACCTCCGCTTCCACAGCCGAAGACCAGAAGGTGTTGGAGAAAAGCATAGTCACGGCTCCTGAAACCGCCGCTAGGTATTTCCAAAATCGACCGGAAGCAGAAGGCCACCAAAGCTCAAATAATTTCAGGATAATGAAATAACCGACCAGACCGGTAAACGCGGAGGTGAGAACCGAGATTAAACTTACCCGGTAACCGATGTCATCCCCCAGTGGCAGAAGGGTAAAAATCCGCCCAATCAAAACGTACAGCGGCGCGCCGGGGGGATGAGGAATTCCGAGGCAAGCGGAAGCGGCGATAAATTCCCCACAGTCCCAGAACGAGACGGTGGGAGCCGCCGTCAGCCCAAAGACAACCAGTCCCGCAGCCAAAACCAGAAGCCCGAGTCCTCCTGTGATGAGTTTTTCCCTGCCCACCTTCTGGTTTAACCTTTTTGCCTTACCGGCCGATACATAGAAAGCAAAGGTTAGGCAGGCGAAAAATGTTTGTCAAGGAATAAAAGGAGGGGGTTATGCTGGTTTGGTGTGCGGTTTTGTTCGTTCTGGGGATTCTGGCTTTTATGGATTCCCTTTTCAACTACGGCGAAATTTTCCGGCAGGTCAAATCGGTTTTGTTTATGCTTGTGTCGCTCGGGCTTTTGATCCGCACGACCACCAAAATCAAGCTACGGACGGTGGAAGGGTACATGGAACGGATCAAACAACTGGAAGACGAGCTTTCGTCCCTGCGGCGTACGAGCCACAGCCACGGCAAAACCGGGCGGCGGGAAACAGTTTCGTCTTAGTTCAGCTTTTGGTTTCGGGCACTCTACGGCTTTTATCGGGAAAGCGCTCCAAGAGCCGCCGCAGTTTTCCCCGCACGGTTTCCACGTTGACGGCATCCGGGTATTCTTCCAGCACCGCCTCATACCGGGACTTTGCCGTCTCCGGCTGACGGGCTGATTCGGCCAGCTCGCCTAATTTTTCCAGCGCCAAGGGGGCAAGCGGTGTTTTCGCATAGGAGGTCTTAATTTTGACAAACGCGGACTCGGCTTCTCCCAGCCGTTTCCGCTCGGAAAGATAAATCCCCCAATTGTAAAAGGCCTCGGCCGCCAACGGCGGGGCTGTTCCCTCCAGATCGGCCAGTTTGGCGGCTGCCTCCGATTCTTTGAACTGGGCCAAATTTTTCAAAAAAACGGCAAAAATGGAAAGCGGGGACTCCTTGGATGTACCCTGATTTTTCAACAGGGCCAGCCGGCGCAAGGCGTCGTTGACCCGTTCGCCGCGGGGGAAAGCATCCAAAAGGGCCGTGTATTTTTTTTCCGCCTCATCAAACCTCAAAAAATAGAAATCCCAGTCGGCCTGCAGAAAGTTCATTTCCTCGCCCCACGGGGCGTTGCGCCCGGAGATTTGTGCGAAAACCTGCCGGGCTTCGTCAAAACGGTCCAGGGCGGCCAGCGCTTGGGCTTTTAAAACCGCGGCCGGTTGGCGGAAGGCGGGATGGGTCTCCAGTCCCCCTCTGCCCAAGAAAACTAAACTGGATTCCGGGAGGGAAAGATAGTCGAACATCAGCCGGGCCAGTTCCAAGTCGGCTTGGATCTTGTCCTCCGCCAGTGGGCTTGCGGAAAGGATTTTCTCATAGGTCGCACGGACCGGAAGAAATTGTCCGAGCCGAATTTGGGCGCGGGCCAAAAGGAATTGAATTTGGGGCAAATCGGGGCTTTTGGGATGGTTTTTTTCGTAGGAGGCCGCCAATGCCGGCATTTTTTCCGGCGCCAGTACGCTCATTTTCCGCGCCAGCTCCAATTGCAGATAGCCGTCGCGTGTTCCGCGCCGGTCGGCCTCCTCGTACGCCGTCAGCGCCGCATCATAGTTCCCTTTGCGCAATTCCCATTCCCCTTTCAGCCGGTAATGCAGGGAAGAGGGTTTTTGGGCCAACTGCCGGTCCAAAAAAGGGCCTATATCGGGGTCATCGACCGGAAGGTCGTTCATCAAGGAAGTCAAACGGGGAAGAATCGAGGCGTTGGACGGTTCGGCATACTGCCAGTTCAGATATTCCTCCAAGGCCTCCCGCCAGCGGCGCAGCGAGCGGTAGGTCTCGGCCAGATTGGAGTAAAAAAGTACCGGCTTCAGAAGCGTTTTACGGGCCGTTTGATAAACTTTAATGGCTTCCTCGGCATAGCCGGCGGAAAGATAGCGGTTGGCCACGTCGGCATAGGACAAGGTGTCTTTGGCCGCCAGCTCCAAATAGGCGGCCGCCGCAAGTTCGGCCCGCTCACGCTCCCCCCGGCGCAGAAACAGCTCCAGTTGGTCCAAACGGAGATTTTTATTTTTAGGGGCCAGCGTCAGCTGTTCGGCAAGGAGCATCTCCAGCTTGCCGTACTCCTTCAGCCCGAGATAAGCGGAGCGCAAAAGTCTGTACAAGCGCGGATTCGTTTTGTTCTCCGGATAGAGCCGCTCGGCCAAAAGGGCAGCCCGCTCGAAGTCGCCGTTGAAAACGTAGTTTTCCACCTTGGAGATTTGTTCCTCGAGCGCGGGCTGGGCAGAAGCGATGAGAGGAAACAGTACAAGAACTAATAGCCCCGAGATCATCCTACTCAAATCAGCTACCTACTTCTCCGGGGATGTAAAGTTTCTGGCCTTGAGCGCCTCAAAATAACTGCGCACGGCTTCCTGATACTCGGGGGGATGGGGCTCGTCCAGGAACTTTTTCAACAGGGCCTCCATCTCGGCCGCTTGGCTGCCCGCGTCCTCCGGCAAATTCTCGGGGGAGAGATGAAAGATGTCGACGGCTTTTTGGGCCTGCCGGCGTTCGTCCTCGCGCTGGGTCTGCAAGGAGCGCTGAAAATCGAGCATTCGGTTCAACACTTGAGCTTGGCGGTGCAACACCCCTTGCGACGGGCCTCGCTCCATATCCTCGACCAACTTGTCAAACTCGGTGGACAGTTCGTCCAGCCGGCCCAAAACGTTTTTCCGTTCCTGAAACTGCCGTTTCAACTCGTCCAAATCTCGCTGGATTTCCTGCTCTTGGGCGCGCAGCCGGCCGTAGGCGTCCAACTCCTCCGGAGAAAGGGTGGCGCGCTCCCCTTTTCCTTCCATAAGCTTTTGTGATTCGGCATTGATTCCCCCCTGCTTGTTACACATTCCCTGCATCTTCTGCATGGCTTCCTTCATCCCGGAGCCGCTCTGGCCTCCCTGGCACTGCTTCATCGATTCCACCATTTCCCGCGCGGCCTTGTTCAATTGGTAGTAAGCCTCCTTCTGGCTCTGGATGGCCCCCATGGGATTCCGGTTGTTCAAATTGCGCACGGCCTGGTTCATGCTGTTCATACACTGGCCGGTGGGGTTGTTCCGTTCCGGCGCGACGAACATCGTTTTTTCGGCCAGCTTTTCCAGTTCGGCGGAGAGCTTCTGGGTCTGCTCAGAGAGTTCCTTTTGTTCTTGGGCGGCCTCGGAATAATTGGCGCCCTCCTGGCGGGAAAGCTCCTCCAGTTTTTTGGACAAATCCTCCTGTTTCTCGGAAAGGGTCAACAAATCGTTCAAGCGCCGGTTCATTTCGGCCAGCATCTTTTCCTTTTCAGATTGATCCAGTTGTTCCTTGGCGGACTGCATGTCCGCCAGCATTTTCTCCAGCCGCTCCTCGGCCTCCCGACCCGACTCCTGCCCGGATTTTTTCTGGTTGGCCTCAAAATTCTTTTGCGTTTCCGCCATTTTTTCCCGTGCACCGGACTGGGACGGGGAGTTGCACATTTTGCTGGCCGCCGCTGAGTCGAGTTGGGAGTTCTTTTCCAGCTCTTTTTTTAATTCTGCGGCCTGTTTTTCCAGCTTTTCTAATTCTTCCTTCGCTTTTTTCTCTTTTTGGGCCAGTTCAGAGAGGGACTTTTTGGAATCGCCGGAGGCCTCCTGGTTGATGTTTTTCTGTTCCTCTAAAACCTTCTGGGCCTGTTTCAACATGGCGTCCATTTTCTGTTCGAGGGCCATGCGCTTGAGCAGCTCGATGGAGCGCTCCAGGTTCTTCAAAATCTGTTCCTGGGTCAGGTTTAACTCGTCCAGGGCCCTTTGCAGAAGCTCCGGATCGAGCTTGCTTAGGGCCTCGGCAAGCTTTTTCATTTGCTCTTTCATTTCCGGTGTGGCCACCTTTTCCCACAGCTCCGTCAGCTCCTGCATCTTTTGGGCCAGCTCCTGGTTCACGAGCCGGTTCTCCTCCATTTTTCGCAGGTTTTCCTCGAACGATTTCTGCATTTCGGCCAGCCGGGCTTCCACCGCCGACTGGTTTTTGGCCAGTTCTTCTATTTGTTTCTTAGTTTCCCAGTCCAGCTTGCCGGATTGCAAAAGCTCCTTCGATTTCTGCTTGAATTTTTCCAAAATCTCCTTCTGCTGGGCAGCGGCCTGTTCCAGGGCACTTAAATTTTCCTCCGTTCCCTGCGCCGCCTCTGCGATCATCTCATCCAAGCTCGGAAGCCGAAAACGATAGGTCTGGCTTTGGGCTTTCTTCGGTCCCGAGACGGCGTCGTTATCGGCCACTTCCGCATAATAGCTCACGACGTCCCCGGGATTCAGGCGCAGCCCGGAGAGATCCCAGCCGTAGGCCAGAACCAAACTGTTCTCCTTCGCTTGGCTCAACGGGAGATTCAAAAACTTTTTCCGTTCCGGAGCGCGTTCGGACGCAATGGTGAAGTGCAACTGGAGCGAGGAAAAGCCGAAATCATCCCGGGCTTCGATGCCCAAGGTTTCGAACAACTGTTCGGTCAAATCCCGGTCGGTCCCGGGATGAGTGATTTCCACTTGTGGCGTCTCATCGAGGATCGGACGGATTTCGTATTCAATCGGGTCGATGTTGGCATGTCCGTCTCTATCGGTTACCTGCACTTTGTAATGCCCGTGGCGAGCAATTACGAATTCGGCCTTCCCTTCCTTTTCGTCCAGTTCGGCTGGAACGGTTTTACCGTCGTCAAAAACCAGCTTGGCGCTGGAAAGCGGTTTTTGGGCTTCGAAGCTCAAGGCCACTTTGCTCCCAAAGAGGGCCGCCAGATTACCGTCGTTGTCCGCCCCTTCCCGCACCGGCAAGCCGGTATAGGCTGGGGGCTTAACCCGGACACGCAGGTGGGTCAGATATGGAACGTCCACCACTTGCACCTGATAGGTCGGGGTTTTTGTGCGGCTGGAGGCAAAATAGAACTGCATGTCCCGGCGCAGTTCCTTGAACGCATAACCGGCCCGAGCGGACTCGGCGGAGACGGGGTTCATGCTCCCCTTGGTTTTTTCCAGCTTCAGGGCCGCCGGGTGCCAGCTTCCCCCTTCATAGCGATAGTAGAGCGTGCCTTTCTTGGGCAAATTTTTGCCGACCGCCAAGAGCTTGACCTCAAGGTCTTTCATTCGGGCGACTTTACCCCCTTCCGGCGAGGCAAACAGCCGGTAGGGAAGAACCTCTTCCACGGAAGCAAAGGGATTGGCCAAAGCCGTCAAGGTCAGCTTGAAAACCGGCCAGGAAGCCAGCGAAAGCAAAGCAGTTATTCCAGTTGAAAGCAAAGCAACACGGGCGGCCTTTTTCAAAGATCGACGGTCGGCCAAACAGGTGAAATCCTTGTTTCCCACTTTTTGATACGCCTCGCCGATTACCGCTTCCACCAATTGGGGGGAAAATCCCTTAGGGTTGCTCACATATGGTGCCAATTCGAAAGCGGAAATCAGCCGGTCTTCCAGTTCCGGAAAGCCGGTTTCGGCTTTCTTGGCCAGCGAACTCGGGGTCGGCTTGCGGATGGCGGGGTGAATGATGAATTTGACGGCAAGAAGAATGCTTCCAAGGACGCCAGCTGGAAAAAGCAATTTGGCCCAACCGGTGGAAACGAGCATCAAAGAGAGAAGAAAGCCGAGCGCCAAAAGGGAGGTCCAAAGCACGGCCAGTAAAAGCAGGCCCCGGAGGGCGGAAATGTTTCGTTCCTTTTTGTATAAAGCCCAGAGTTTGGCGGCCAGTTCGGAAAGATAGCGTTCGCTCATTTTGATTTTCCCTCGGTTTTTCCTCCCCCTGTCATAGCATAGATTACGATATTTGTTCCCATTTTCAAGGCCGCCTCGCGCTTTTTGGGCGGGTCATTATACACGACGGCGTCTTCCCATCCATCTCCAATATCGGCCTCGTGGGCATAGAAAACGACCAGCCGGTTTTTGTAGAAAAGACCGTATCCCTTGGCCGGTTTGCCATCATGCTGGTGGACTTTAGGCAAGCCATCGGGGAAATCATAAAAACAGTGGTACACCGGATGGGAAAAGGGGATTTCCACCAATTCCTCCTCTGGAAAGATCTTTTTCATCTCCCGCCGGAAGGATTTGTCCAGCCCGTAGGAGTCATTGGCCAAGAGGAACCCACCTTTGGTCAGAAAGGTACGCAGCCGCCGTATCTCCTCATCCGTAAAACGGACATTGCCGTGGCCGGTCATGTAGAGAAAAGGATGGGAAAAGAAATTGTCATCGCTTATCGAAATGCGAGCTTCATCCGCTGCTGTCGGAAGTCCGGTATTCTGCCGGATATAGGTCAGAAGATTGGGCAGGGCAGATGGTCCCCAATACCAGTCCCCACCCCCGCCGTATTTCAACCGGGCGATGGTGAATTGATTTTGCGTTTGGAGTTGTTGGGGTTGGATAAGCAAGGGAAAAAGCAAAATCGAAACCAGAACGATTGAATCAAGCCACCTTTTCCCTTTTGTCATCATACAGTTATACCTAATATAAGTGAATTTGTTTGGGAATTCAGTTTGTTTTGAGAATGCATGATGCCCCTGCGGCGTAGTAGTTGTATGTGCGGAACTATTTAAAAGGGGGCCTTGGGAGCTGCTATCTTGCCGAAGAGCGGTTTTTAATCAGTTCTGAAATCTATTTAAACCGCTTGGGGGAACGGTTTTCCCATTCCAGCATAATCCCGCTGGAAAGGAAAATGGAGGAGTATGTGCCGATGGCCACCCCCAAAAACATCGCGAGCGCAAAATCCCGAATTACGCTGCTGCCGAAAATGTAGAGGACGACCAGCGTGATTAGAACCCCCGTCGAGGTGATAAAGGTTCGGGAGAGCACTTCGTTGATAGAGGTGTTGAGCAGGACCTCGAATTCTCCCTTCCTGCGGTACAATTTCAGATTTTCCCGAACCCGGTCGAAAACGACCACCTTGTCGCTCAACGAATAGCCGGCCACGGTCAAAAGCGCCGTGACGATCAAGAGAGTGATCTCCTTGTGCATGAGGAAGATGATTCCCAAGACGGCCAGAACGTCATGAAAGGTGCCGATGGTGGCCGTCACTCCGACGCGGAAATCAAACCGCACCCAAATGTAAATCAGAATCCCGATCATGGAATACAGCACCGCCATCGAAGCCTGTTTGCGCAAAAGCTTCCCAATGGCCGGGCCAACCTCGTGGCTGGAGTCCAGGTGGAAGGCATTGTCCGGGAATGCACTCGCGAGGGCACTCAAAAGCAGTGAATCGACTTCCCCCAATTCGGTAACGGTTCCCTTGACGCGGATACTATAGGAGTTCGGCTTTATGTGGCCCACCAATTCCTGTATTTCCGCATCGCCATGCCCGGTGGCCGAAAGCGACTGCCGCACGGCGGCTACGGTCACGGGCTTTTCAAAATTCCCCTGAATCATCGTGCCGCCTGAAAAGTCGAGCCCCATGTTGGCCCGGCCGATCATAATGGCCACAAAAGCCGCCAGTCCCAGAAGAATGAAAAGACCGGAGAGGCCGAATGCCAGCTTGCGGCGGCCGGTGAAATTGATGTTTGTTTTGGGTATTATTTCGAACATGGTCTTTTCAAATGCTCAGGGTCTGGTATTCCTTTCGGATTTCGAAAATGGCACGGGTTACCAGAACGGCCGTATACAGGCTGATAACAATCCCCCAGGATAGGGAAACGGCGAACCCCTTCACCGGCCCGGTGCCGAAGATGAACAGGATGAGCGCGGTTATCAAGGTGGTGACGTGCGAATCGATGATGGTCAGCATCGCCCGCTTGTAGCCGGCGTCGATGGCCGCCCGGACCGTTTTGCCGGCGCGCATTTCTTCCCGAATACGTTCAAAGATCAAAACGTTGGAATCGACCGACATCCCCATGGTCAAAATGATTCCGGCAATGCCGGGCAGAGTCAAGGTCAACCCCAGGGAAGCGAGGATGGCAACCAGAAAAACGAAATTCAAAAGCATCCCGACGCTGGCAATAAAACCGGAGGCCCGGTAATAAACGGACATGAACAAAAAGACCAAACTGATGCCGATGACAGCCGAAAGCTTGCCTTTCTCAATCGAGTCGGCCCCCAACGAAGGGCCAATCACGCTGGACTCGATGATTTTAACCGGAGCGGGCAGGGCGCCGGCCCGCAAAATAATCGCCAAATCGTGGGCCTCTTCCATGGTACCCGCGGTGCCCAGCGTAATCTGGCCGCGATTGGTAATCTGTCCTTGAATCACCGGAGCGGATACGACTTTTCCGTCCAGGATTATCGCCAAGGGTTTGCCGATATTGGCCCCAGTCAGCCGCCGGAAGATGCGTGCCCCTTCCCGGTTCAGCTCGAACTCCACAATCGGCCCGCCGCTTTGGGGGTCCCGGTTTTCACGCGCGAAGGTCAGATATTTGCCGGAAAGCTCGACTTGCTTTTTCACCAAATAGAGACCGGCCATTGGGCGTCCGCCTGTGTTCTCGTTTTTGGAGGTCCAGAGCACTTCCACATCGGGCGGGATTTGCGCCTGCGTTTCCGCTTTGGCCAGAAGCTCCCGCACCAAGGGAACCTCCTCCGGCTGAACTTGAAAATAACCGCCGGCGGATGCCAGATAGGTGGAGAACGGTTTTTCGCCCGTTTCTTCCACGGCGGCCGCGGTGTCTCCAGTCGTCTTGCCGAAAATATCGGTCGCCGGTTTGGGCTTGGGTTTGGCCTCTTTGGGCTTTTCGGTTTGCAACGCCCTGTCCATGCGGTCGATTATCCCCTGCAGGTTTTCGGCCGGCTCCAAAAGCTTGAACTCTAACTGGGCGGTCTGGCCAATCAAGGCCGTGGCGCGGGCCCGGTCCGTGATGCCGGGCAACTCCACGACAATCCGATCCTCTCCCTGTTTTTGAATCAGCGGCTCGGCCACGCCAAATTTGTCCACCCGGTTGCGGATGATTTCAAGCGCCCGGTCGACGGCGTCGGCCGCTTCGGCGGGGTTGAGTTTGGATTTGTCCACTTCCATCACGATCCGCATCCCACCGCGCAAATCCAGCCCGAGCTTGATCGCTTTTTTTTCCGTGTTGATGTAATCCGGATCGGCGGCCAGTTTCAGTTTCTCCTCGGGCGACATCATCCAGACCTTGAACGTGGGATACAGGGAATAGAGAGCCGCCACCGTTAAAACGGCGGTCAAAATGAGCATCCACATATACCGCCCGCGCATCTATACGCTCCTTGCTACCGTACAGCGCTTGAATTTTTTCAAAAACATAAGCTGCCAATATACAACCGAAAATCAATTGGTCAATTAAAACCTTTGCCGAATCGGCCGATACAGCGTATATTGAGGATTGTTGGGAGGGGAGAGCCCCTCCATAGGATTTCTGGCAATTAAAAAATCCCACCGGCCCCTGCCGCTTTGGCCTGTGCCCGAGCGGGATTGAGAGGAGGCCGGCTTGGTCGACATCATTATGGGAGCGGCGGTTTTTGCCGCCGCAATAGTGTACGCATCTTTTTTTGAATGGACCATGCACCGGTTTTTGATGCACCGGCCGCTTTCGTTTTTCGACTACCCTTTCCGCACCCATACATTGACCCATCACCACATCTTCAACGCGTTCGAGGGGTATCACCTGCAGGAAGAAGAGCACAAGGACAAAGTTCCGTTTGCCTGGTGGAACGCACCGTTTTTAATCGGGTTGCACGTGCCGGCGCTTTATTTTCTCGAAAAAGCGGCCGGCTTTCCGGTGTTATGGCCGGGGGTGGCGGCCATGGCGGTCTATTACGCCGCGTACGAAACGTTCCACTGGGTGATGCACGTCCCCAAGGAGCGCTGGATTGAGAAAACCGCTGCTTTTCGCTTTTTGGACCGGCATCACCGGCTGCATCATCTTTTCCAATACAAAAATTTCAACGTGGTGCTGCCGCTGGCGGACGTGGTTTTTCGAACTCGAATCGGCAAGCGGGAGGATGTTTATGTCCGGCGGAAACCCCGGGGTGGGGACCGAGTCTTTAATAAGTCGGATGTTCCGGCGGATGCCGTTTTGCGGAAAAACGAAGCTTCCGTTGCGGAAGCGGGAAAGCCCTGATGCCTTTTGACGCGCTCGGGCTTTCCCCCAAATTCGCCCCGCTTTATAAAAAACACAATTTCGCCCTGCCGACCCCCATTCAAGCCCTGGCAATTCCGGCGGTAATGTCCGGGCGGGACGTCATCGCCTCCGCCGAGACCGGCTCCGGCAAGACGGCGGCCTTTCTTTTGCCCATCATCACCAAACTTTTGGATGAAAAGAAAACCGGCGGAACGCGCGTTCTGGTTCTGGTGCCGACCCGCGAACTGGCGTTGCAGGTGGAGTCAGTCGCCAAGCAGTTCGGCAAGCCGTTGGGAGTAACCTCCTTCCCCGTGTACGGGGGAGTCGGATATGTGCCGCAGGAAGAGGCGCTAAAGGGGGGGGCGGATATCATCATCGCCACACCCGGGCGGCTTTTAGATCACCATCAGCAGCATCACACCCGCTTCGAAAAACTTTCCTTTCTGGTTCTGGACGAGGCGGACCGGATGCTGGATATGGGGTTTTATCCGGACGTGCGCCGCATCGTTTCCGCTCTGCCTAAAAAAAGACAAACCTTGCTCTTTTCCGCCACGATTTCCGAAGGGGTGGCCCGTTTGGCCCACCAGCTTTTGCACGAGCCGGTGCGGGTTTCTGCCCAGCACGAACAGCCAACCGTCTTGCCGGTCGGCATCACCCACGCCATCTATCCCGTCCGGCAGGAGCGTAAGACCGATTTGCTTCTGCACCTTTTGGCGCAAGCCAAGATGCCTTCCGTTTTGATTTTCACCCGCACCAAGCACCGGGCGGAGCGGTTGGCGCGGCGGCTTTTGCAGGAAGGGTATGGCGTCGGGCTTTTGCACGGCGACCGGACGCAGGGGCAAAGAGTTGCGGCCCTGGAGGGCTTCCGCCGGGGAAAGTTTCAGCTTTTGGTGGCCACGGACATCGCCGCGCGGGGTTTGGACGTGGAAAAAATCTCCCACGTCATCAACTACGACCTGCCCGCCACGCCGGAAGATTACATCCACCGCGTTGGCCGCACGGCCCGGATGCAAACCAAGGGAGACGCCTTCAGTTTGGTTTCACTGCAAGAGCTGGGGCAGCTTTCAGACATTGAAATGGCTTTGGGAGAGGCGCTCCCGCGGGTGATGCTGCCGGATTTTGATGGCGGGGAGATGGCCTTTGTTTCCCGCTTGAAAAAGGAGCCCCCCAAAAGCCAGGAACCTTTCGGACGGGTCAACCGCCCCCGCCCGCGCCGTTTGCGATAATTTCAACCTCGTGTCAAGTCCGGCAAATAGGGCTTGACCTTTTCTTCCAAATCGGGTAAAATATTAAGGACAGGGGTGGCCCGGGAGAAACCGGGCCTGAGAGATACCCGTAGAACCTGATCTGGGTAATGCCAGCGTAGGGATAAAGCCGCACCTCCAAGTTGGGCCAGCCAGATTGGGGGTGCGGTTTTGTCAACGGATAGAAGAAACGAAACCAATAAAGGAGGAACAGTTATGAACCGTTTTGCCCCCGTCTCCGAAGGCCAGGTCACCCGGGCCATCGTGGACAAATGGTATTCCGAATTCACCGACCACATCCATACCGACGTCATCATCATCGGCGCCGGGCCGTCCGGACTGGTCGCCGGCCGCCGGCTGGCCCAGGCCGGCAAGAAAGTCCTGATCGTCGAGGCGAACAACTACCTCGGCGGCGGCTTCTGGATTGGCGGCTATTTTATGAACGGCGTCACTGTGCGCCGTCCGGCCCAAAGGATTCTGGACGAAATCGGCTGCCCGTACGAGGAAGCGACCGAAGGGCTTTACATAGCATCCGGCCCGCATGCCTGCTCCAAGCTGATTGCCGCCGCCTGCGACGCAGGCGTCAAAGTAATCAACTTAACCAAGTTTGACGACGTGGTTTTGCGCGAAAACAACCGAGTGGCGGGCGCGGTCATCAACTGGACGCCGGTGTATGCCCTGCCGCGCGCCATCACCTGCGTGGACCCGGTGGCTTTGGAGTCCGAATTCGTCATCGACGCTTCCGGCCACGACGCCGTGGTCGTTGAATCCTTGGCCAAGCGCGGAATCATCCAGAATAAAACCTATTCCGGGATGTGGGTGGAAAAGTCGGAGGATTTGGTGGTGGAAAACACCGTGGAAGTGCACCCCGGGTTGATTGTTTCCGGCGTGGCGGTTTGCACTGTGTTTCAGGTGCCGCGGATGGGCCCGACTTTCGGCGCGATGCTGCTTTCCGGTGAGCGCGCGGCGGAAATCGCCCTGCAGAAGCTGGGAACAAAGAAGCACGCCGTCAACGGCAATGGCCACAAGGCCAATGGCAAGAAAACCACCAAAGGCAAGCTGGTTGGCGTTTAATCTGTAGGAGCGGTTCGTGAACCGCCCTTTTTCCCCTTCCCGTGTCGGGAAGGGGTTAGGGGTTAGGTCAAAAAAGAGGCGGCTCGCAAGGGCCGCCTCTTTTGGTTCGTTTAAGATTTAATCATTTGAAGAATGAACATTTAAGGAGGAATGCTCAATGACCAGATATGTTAAACTTGAAGAAGGCTTAAATCCCGAATACTATGCTTTCGTAAAAGAATACAACGACTTAATGCGCCGGTGGGATGAACTGAATTCGCAGGTACACCAATATAATAAACCAGAAATCTTGGCCACCATTGATCAAAAAAATCTTTCTGCATTGGATCAAAATTTAAAAGATTTACAAAAAAAATTTCTTGAATGGAACAAGAAAGTGAGAAACTTTGCGCTCAAGCCAAACTATAAGTTTTCTGAAGAAACAGAAAAAGGACTATCTTTTTTACATTTTACAATAAATCTCCTTGATTTGCGGAGCAATTTTGATTCCTACATCACCTTAGTAGAAAATAACTTCAACACATTGGTTTCTGAGGTAAGATATGCCAAGTCAGAAAAGAAGCTTCGACGTGATTTTCGAATTGCAATTACGAGCGCGGTTTTCTCGTTTTTAGGTTGGGCATTAACGCTTTACCAGCTATTGAAATAGCGCTTCTGAACGGCAGAAATAGATAATTTTATGGCTCAGGAATTTCTTCTACTTCTAAAAGGAAGGTTGAGTAAGAACCAGTAAAAGCGTTTCCTCGAACACCCAGAGGCGTTGGTCCTACGTCTACTCTGACAGTGTGGATTCCTGCTGGTACGCCCAAAACATATCCAATGAGGGTGCTCTGTCGATGAATGTTGTGAAAAGTGGTTCCGCCAGCGTCTGCTTCGACAGTTGTTTTCAGAGAATGGGGGTTAGAGATTGAAAGACCATCAAGCTTAATCTCCCAAGTCGCACCATTATTTTGACCGGCAACACCCAATACACGGAGATTGTCGGAATAAGTAATTTTTAGTTTGCTTGATTCAAAAATTTTCGTAAAGGTAACAATCCTTCCCGAAACCGTTCCGCTGTCGATATCATCCTGGTTGTCGTAACCAGAAACAGAGGAAGTTAATTGTGGGCTTCCAATTGGTATTTGCCAAGTTCCTGCTCCGTTTGCATCAGATGTTAATACCTTGCCGTTGCCAGCATCGGCAGACATTTTGAAGGCAGCCGTCTGAACCGTGTCAGAAACGTTTAAATTGCTCTGAATGGAAACATCTCCGGTAATTATTCCACCGGTGGCTCCGTCAACGGTTGCTACCCGTAAAGAATGAGGTACCGAAACCAATTGTGTTCGAGGAGTCATTTCCGGGCTGCCCCCTATCGCTACAGTAATGTATCGGGCATTTCCGTCGATTACCGCCTCGTCGATGGGAGTAAGCGTTCCCAAAAGAACGTTGAAGAGCCCGTCTGTGATTGAGACCGATTGGGTTTCCTGCCATATTAGGGTGCCTCCGGTAAGAGCGTCGTAAATGCTGAATGTAAGGGAGTAAGAACTATCAGCCGCTGGATTTCCGGAAGAGTCCCGTAGAATGCCCTGAAAATTCATTACGTTCGGCACGGTGGCGAAAGCCGTTGAGCAGAGAATTAAAAATACGCCCAGCACAAAAGGGATTCTAAAGCGCTTCATTGCAGACCTCCTTCTTTTTTTGAACGGGCTACTCCACCCTCGAGAGGAAAAGTAATTTCCTATGCGATTAAATCAAGCGGTTTTTGGAGGGGGTAGATTTAAAAACCTGCTCTTGTCACTTACCCCCGTTCGATCTTGCAGATAAAACAGTCGGCTTCGGCGTTGCGGGCGTGAAAAAAACCACCTTGGAGGTTAATCGGCATGGTTGATAATATATTTGAGGGTCAAAAAACCCGCGCCGATGACGCCGGTGATAATTCCGGGAAGCGATTCGGCTTTGACGCCGAGATACCAGGACGTAAGATTCTCGCGATGCACCAGGGGAGGATTTGGAAAATTGTAGGTGTAAATATCCCGCCGGATGACCTCGAAGGAGGTGGTCAATGCAATAAGGTCCTTGTAACTCAAGCTTACGCTCCCGGTGAAGGAGGGAGTTTTGTCGCTTTCCTCCGAGTCGGTCAAAAGCAGGCCGGGGGCAAAGTCCAAACCGAGGCGGGGGTTCAACCAGTAGCGCAGGCGGGGTTTTAGGCCCATGGCCCAAAAGCCGCCGTTTCCGAATCGCGCATCCACACCCATATAAAGTGAACCACCCAAAGCATAACGTTCGTTCAGATTGTGCATCATCCCCAAGTCCATCGTGTAATAGACCTTTTCTATAAAATCGTTTACCCCTTCGGTGTTGGTATTGCCGCCAATTCGTCCCTGAACGGCGAATTCGGTCAACAAGAAATTTTGACATTCCGGTCTTCCGCGAAAACAGAGCGGGCCGGATTGGGCGCTCGAAACGAGTATCAATAAAAGCCCCGCTGTTCCGAAAAGGGATTTGAAGCAAAACATTGAAAAAGCATTGGCTTTTGAAGCAGCGCGGTCAAGGAAAATGATATTTTTACAATTCAAGTTCTAAACTCCGCTTGCAATTTGGGATGCTTCTTTTCTTGACGTTTCCCATATAAGCATCGCCTTCTTTCTCGGCGCGCCCCAGCGGTAGTTTCCAAAGGCGCCGATTTTTTGGATGACCCGATGGCAGGGGATAAGATAGGCAATGGAATTATTGGCCACAGCCGAGCCAACGGCGCGGGAGGCGGTCGGCTTGCCGATTTTTGAGGCAATGTCCTCATAGGATGCCACGCACCCGGCCGGAATTTTCAACAACGCCTCCCAGACCTTTATTTGAAAGTTGGTGCCTTTCAGGAAAAGTTTCAAAGGTTTTCCGTTTTCTTTTGCGCCGCCAAAGATTTTTTCGATATACGGCGCGGTCGATTTCCGGTTTTCGATAATCTCGGCATTGGGCCAGTTGGCGCGGAGATATTGCAGCGCTTTCTTTGAGTTTTCGTTTTCGATAAACGACAGCCCGCAGATGCCCCGTTCGGTCACGGCCAAAAGGCATTCGCCAAAAGGGGAGGGATGGATGCCATAGGAAATCGTTAGTCCCGTTCCCTTTTGCTTGAATTCTCCCGGCGTCACTGCTTCGATGTTCACAAACAAATCGTGCAGGCGGCCGGGACTGGAAAGCCCGGCTTCGTAGGTGGCGTCCAACACGCTTTTCGACTCCTCCAGCAATTTTTTGGCATAATCGAGGGTCAAAAACTGCATAAACTTCTTAGGGCTGACCCCCGCCCAGCGGGTGAACAGCCGCTGGAAATGAAACTCGCTCAAATGGACGCTTTCGGCAATTTCCTTCAAGTCCGGCCGGCGGTGATAGTTTTCCTCCAGAAATTGGATGGCCCGTTCCATCCGCTCGTAGTCATTCGATAGTTGCGAGTAGCCGTTGGTCATTGTCTCCATAACCTTTCCTTTCGGTAATATACGGTCTAATTTTTCCGATTCATACAACATACGGCAGTAAAGGAAAGGTTTTTGGAGAGGCAAACAACCCGAATCTTGCTGACCTTTGTAGGGGTTTGATTAATCAAACCCCTACGGGCAGGCACAAGGCCGGCCCCTACGGAAGGCATCTTACAGCGTATAATATAGTAGGGTGATAAAAGGGTGAAATCCAAAAGGGTGCTTCTGCCGATTTTTCCGCTCAAAACCGTCCTTTTCCCGGGGATGCCAATGCCTTTGCGCATTTTTGAGCCGCGCTACAAAAAGATGATAGGGGAGTGTTTGGCGGGGAGCGGAAACTTTGGCGTCGTTTTAATCAAGGAAGGGGAGGAAGTCGGGCCGCCCGCCGTGCCGTTTGCGGTCGGCACGGAGGCCAAAATCATCAAGGCCGAACGGATGGATGACGGGCAGCTTTTTATCATCGTTTCCGGCCAAAGGCGCTTCAAAATCGTCAAGCTTTTAGAACCGGAGCCGTACCTTTCCGCCGAGGTGGTTTTTCTGCCGGAGCTGGAGGGGGACCGGAATGCCGCCCTTTTGACCGACCAGATTTTGCGGCTCGTGCTTTCCGATTTCGTCCAGCTCGCCTCCATCTTCACGCTCGAGCCGGTATATCCCTTCCGCTTTCCCAGCGACCCGGCCCAGTTTTCGTTTCTGGCCTCCCATCTTTTGAGCTCTCCAATGACCACCAAACAGCAGCTTTTGGAATCGGAAACGGTGGAAGAGCGGTTAAAGCTGGCGCGCAAGCTTTTTGTGGAGGAGCGAACCCGCTTCATCCAGGAAGAAATACCCAAGGCCTTTCCCGAAAATTAAAAAGCCCCGTCCGATTGGTTCGAACGGGGCTTTGAAAGTTCTTCTTTATTAATTCGAGGTTGAAACCTCTTTTTTGGTCTCGAAGGTGGGCGGCGTCAATTCCGTTTCCGGAACCGTCACCGTCATCGGCTTGTTCAGATTGAAAGTCAAGGTCAGCCCGGCTGGATAAACGAGATTTTCTCGTCCTGTCGCTGCCGCGGCACCCGTTCCGGCGGCCGCACCGGCCACTGCGCCAATGGCAGCGCCCTTTTTCTTGCCGATGATTCCGCCGATGATGGCGCCGGCCGCTGCGCCGCCGCCAATCATCCCTACTTCACGCCCCGTGTGGGATCTTCCTTTTTTGTAAATGGAATCCACTTCCACCTCGTAGGTTTTCCCTTTCGGGGTGGTGATTTCCGTCACCACAAAGCCGATCTCCGGCGAGGTTTTGAGCGTGCCCCCTTTTACCAGTTTGGTTATGATGCCCGAGCAGGTGGAGCCGGCCGGAATCAAAACTTTCCCTTCCATTTCCACCGGTTCGGCCAAAACGCCGGTAAACAAGTCCCCTTCCTGATTCACGTTGGTCTGGAGGGAATCGTTCAAGGTGACCTTTAGCGGCGTACCGGAAGGAATGGTCACCTTCACCATCTTCGGTTTGGGCGGCGTTTTCTTTTTCACCGGCGCCGGCTCGGTTTTGGTTTCCGCCGGCTTAGTTTCCGTGGTCGTGGAGGTCTGTTCGGTGCTCTGGCCGAACGACTCATCCATGGTCTGGGTCGTATCCGTCCCAGCCTGTTGGTCCTGGTTGCTTTTGCTGCAGCCAAACACCAAAAAGGCCGCCAGCATCAGAACCGCAAGAAGTTTTATCCCTTTCATATTCCCTCCTTTATATTTTCTTATACCACTGAAACTTTCCAGCGCACCTAAAAATACGCATTCACCCGCCATTCCCGCAAGCAAAATCGGGTGCCTTTTAATTATCGGCAGGAGGCACCGTTAAGTCGAGAATAATTCAGGGCTCATTCTATCTCAAGAATCAAACCAGTTGACGGCTTACGCCCGATTTCTATATTCGGTTAGTCCCTCCCGCGTCCGTGGAAAGCGTGTCCGGGTCGGCGTTTTTTTAAAACCCTTGCAGACGGGAAGTTTTTCCCGTTTACAACTGGGGGTGTAGCTCAGTGGTAGAGCATCTGCCTTTTAAGCAGGAGGTCGATGGTTCGATCCCATCCACCCTCAGATAATAACAGGGGTTAGGGATAAGTAAAAACAAAGACTGCCTGCGCCATTAGCTCAGTTGGTAGAGCAGCTGACTCTTAATCAGCGGGTCGGAGGTTCGAGTCCTCCATGGCGCAGTTTTTAACCCGCGGCAAGTAATTCAATTTTCACCCATACAACGAGTTAGGCGACTTTAGGACGCTTCACTTTGAACAGAGGAGGAGTCAAAAAATGTCGCCTGATTACTTTGCGGAACTTTTGAAAGATGCCGATAAAATCGATATGCGTTTTCGTGACCTGGCCGAGCAGTTCTACTACGACTGCAGGGTCCGCAACCTTTCCCCCAATACGCTGCGGGGATATGGCGAGAGGCTCATGAACTTTCACGTTTTTCTTAAGGGTCGGAAGCTTCGGCTCGAAGCGGTCACCCGCGCGGTGATTCAGGACTACATCATGTCCCTGAAGGATCGGGTCTCCGACCATACCGTGAATGGCCGGCTGCGTGTCCTTCGAGTTTTCTTCCGGTTCCTGGCCCGGGAGGGGTTATCGAACAACGGGAATCCGATGGAGAAAGTTTCCCTTATAAAAACGGAAAACACGCTGAAACGCATTCTTACGCCCGAGCATATGGAGCAGCTGCTCTCGGTTCCCAATAAACGGATTTTTACCGGGTATCGAAACTTTGCGGCGCTCCTCGTGTTCTGGGACTCGCTCATTAGGCTTTCAGAGCTCATCAATCTTAAAGTCGAAGATGTCGACCTTAAACAGGGCTTACTCAAAGTATTCGGTAAGGGCCGCAAGGAACGGGTAGTCCCCGTAGGCACCAAAACGGTCCGAGCTTTACACTACTACTGGATAAAGTACCGGCAACGTATTTCAGGAGATTTTTTCTTTTGCCAGAAATCGGGTCAGCCGCTTGAGCGGCGGAATGTCGAAAGGATACTTACCCGCATTGGTGAAAGGGTAGATCTTCACGTGACTCCCCACCTCATTCGTCACTCGGGGGCAACCTGGTGGATCAAGCAGGGGGCCCAGCCAATGTATTTGCAGAACCTAATGGGTCACACGTCTATGTCCGTCACCCAACGATATGTCCATCTGGCCAGCGTGGATGACCTCAAGAAGCATCATCAGAAGTTTTCTCTGGCAGATAGCTTGAGAATTTAGTAGCTGAACTTTGTTACCAGATTTCCAAAAACCCTTTGCTTCCGCGGCGGAGCAACGATGTGTCCTGTCCCAGCTTCGTCATAAGCTCCTCGGTGGAATCGATCACGGCATGGTGCACGACAGTCACCCAGGCCCGCAAGTCTTGATGAACGAGGATGTTTTTGGGAGCGGAAAGAGCATCGGAGAAGCCGGTCAGCCGTTCGGCTGCGAACTTCTTCAGGAACCCCGGCTCTACGGTCAAGAACCGGCAGCAATCCAGATGAACCCCGTAGTCCCGGGCAGCGATGTACATGTGGTAGTCCTTGAACTCCTCCAGATTCACAATGAGGAACTCCCGCCGCACTTTGGCAAACCAGCCGGAGCTTTTGACCTCTTCGATTTTCCAGTTGCACTCGCCCGGCATTTGGGCTGCCTGGAGCTTTTTTTGAATGCTTTCCAGTAGCGGCTGGCTGTTTCCGGCCGCTTTGTCCAACAGCATGCTCCATTCGTTCAGAATCGATTCTTCCTTCAGCGTAATAGCCATAAAGCCTCCTTTTAGTTTTTGGTGATTTGATAGTTGGTTTCGTCAGATTGGTCGAATGACCGCCACTTGGTTTCAAAAACATTTTCTTTGCTTACCGCCTCAAAGGTTGCCAGCCAGATGAACTTTTTGGCCTTCTGGGGATGAGTTAGAGTTTGGGAAGCTTCGCGCATGTTTTGCATCCGCTCTTCGGATGTGGTTACGAAAAGCGTTCGAAAGCCTTTAAACGGCGGTAAGCCAAATTCCCGGGCATACCTCTGGTGACCACCGGCAAGAAGGTATGCAAGGTAGAACCGTAGGCACTTCAGCACTCCCTTTTTGGGGTCGGATACTACCTCCGTTCCCCGGTCGATTTCAAGGAAAAATAGAGCGGACTTACCCACTTTTTCCAACACAAACACCGCATCCGGCGTGTGCGAGACTTGCTCTTGATTGCTTGGATCGACAACCGCGTCGCGAATAAGCTTGGTTAGCCCGCCACGCTCGGTTTTTTCGCCGTAGTAATCCGGGACAAACTCTTTAAGCTTTATTGGTGCGTTCTGTGTACTTTGCCGCAGACCAATCCAGAAATCGTTAATGGCCAAGAAATGTTTCAGGAAGTAGTAGTCCTTGGGGACCTCGGTAACGGTCTTGACCGCTGTTTTTTCGGTGAAACAAGCCGTTGCTTTTTCTGCCCCCTCTCTCGTTAGGTAGAATATCGCCTCATTTATCCCCGGGACGGAGAAGGAATCTACAAGTCCGCCTTCCTTCAATGCCCGCAATCGCCGGTAGGTGGTTTGCTCGGAGGGAAAATGCAATCGCTGGATTTGAGAAACGGAAAGATAGCGGTGACGCACAAGGTCAGCCAATAGCTGGCTGTCCCGCTCGGTCAATTTCAAAGGCCGTTCGCCCGCCATCAGAAGATTTCTCCGGGTTCGATCCCTTCGAGCGGGTCACTTTTGGGGGCTGGCAGCTTTGAGGTTTCACCTCGTGCGTGAAGTGTGCGCCTAGTTGAGCCGCCAGCTCCGTAAAGTTTTCTTGATTGCTCGATAACGCTTTGTGCTCGACCGATATCCGGTTCGATATCCAAGAACTCCGTTTTCATCGGAAAAGCGTTGGGACCGATTTTGCAGTAGGCTTCGCCGACTTTGAGACCCAAAAGCCGGTCGGGGTCCAACGGAACGATTTCTCCGTCAAATTCGGTCACGAACTCCCGGGCAATCCTGGCCGCATCCGCTTGAGATAGCTGAAAAGAAACAAGCGTGGAGACGTTGCCAAAGATTTCCTTGAGCAACTCCAAGGGAATTTGGCCCGTTTGCTGGTGAGCAAGCACCAATCCGAGTTTGTACTTGCGGGCGCGGGAGAGAATTTTCTCATAGGAGATGCCCGCCGTCCCCACGAAGCTCTGGAACTCGTCCACATAGAGGTAGAAGGGAGTCCTCTCTTCTTTGGCTACATCAGCCCGGCTGATGGTGGCGGTCTGGAACTTGGAGACCACGAGTTGCCCCAAAAGCTGGCTGGTGGCTTCCCCCAAAATTCCATCCGACAGGTTGAAAAGCAGGACTTTCCCTTCATCCATTGCTTTACGGAAATTCAAGCTCTGGGTGGGATGGCAGAGGCAGTTTCTTACATACTTCGCTCTAATAAGTCGGCCAATCCGGTTCACAATCGGCAAATGGGCATCTTTGGGAAACTGGGGATAGAGATCTCGGAAGAATTGGGCGGTACGCTCGTCCTTGCATTCCCGGATCACCCGCTCACGCAATTCAGATGGGCCCCGGTCTAAAAGGGTTTCAAAGTCCAGGAGAGTAGTTCCGGGTAACTCAATAAGGGCATAGAGGGAATTGCGCAGGATTTCGTCCATTCGGGGGCCGCCTTCCCCCAAAAGCCGCCGGAAGATGGTGAAGGTCTCGTCCACCTTCAAATCGAGGTCTTCCCCTTCATCTAAGACCAAGGGGTTAAAGCAAACCGGGTTTTCGATATCGGCGGGGTTGAAATAGATGACGTCTTCTATCCGGTTGTCCGGGATATAAGGAAGTACCTCTTCGACAAATAGCTCCTGTTCGGGGGCGATGATGCCGACCCCGTATCCCGCGGCCATATCCTGCAGGGCCATATTCCGGAGCAGGTTCGATTTGCCGTAGCCGGATTTTCCGACGATATAGACGTGCTGGAGGCGGTAGCTGTAGGGAATCCGTACCGGGAGCGGGAAGTCTACTGCCTGATGGAAACCCAAAGATATTCCGGGGATAGATGCACACCGGTGGGCAATCTCCTCGGCCAGTTGGGTAGGGGTATAGCCTTGGTCGATGAGTTCTTCCAGTTCTTGTCGGGAGATGGCTTGTTTGGCCTCGTAGCCCAAGAAGTTGGCGCAGAAGCGGACAACCTCTCCACACCCTTCAATCCGCTCCCGTTCCAGTTGGGATAGACGCGTCAGTTCCTTGGCCTTGGCCCGTTTCTGGCGGTTATAGACCACTCGCCAGATGATAGCTGCCGTAATCAAGCCGAGAATCAGTAAATCCAAAAACTTCCCCCCTTAAGGACTGTTTACTGTATCTGTAAACTACCTGTATAAAGATTATGCTGCCCGCCGGTATAGGAGACCGGGTCGGAATGCGTTGCAAAGGAAGGAGTTAGCTTATTCCGATCCAGCCCGGTTATGAGCCATTCGGCTCGTTTTTCAGCTTCCCTACCGTAGTGGCTGTATCGGCAGGTGGCTTGGTTTCTGAAAGGGGGGTACCGAAGGTCGCCTAAAAGCTGTTTACAACCGCTTGCTACCGCTTTAACTTGGACTTAAAAAAGAGCAACGATGCTGCCGCCGGACTACACGCTCGACAAAATTAAATTCGCCACGGACCGATCGACCTTCGAGAAGGCCGTGGCCTTGTATGAAGACGGGAACGTTACCGAGTTCAAGGAAGAAATACGCAGCTACTCGGCGGTAGTGTTGGGCACCCAGCCGTACCGGGTTTACCTGGAAGCCCGCGATTTCCGTCTCGGCGGCTGCGATTGCTACTTGGGCCGGCGGGAGATACTCTGCAAGCATAGGGTAGCCGTGGCCATCCATGCCGTTGTAGGCGGGAAGCCGCTCTCTGAACAGGAAAAGCAGCCGGTCGGTCACGTTACCTGCAGCCGCCATTTGGGAGAGTTGGACAGAGAAAAACTGGCGGCTACCAAGAAAGCCATTACTGCCGCTATGAACTACATCAAGCCCTACTACGGCCCGTCCCGCCTATGGTTTTCGTATCAAAACTCCCTTTCCGAAGGATGCAGCCGGTTATCGGCTATCGTGAGCGAATTGCCGGTAAGTTTGCAGACGGCTGCTTTGCTGATAAAGCTACTTTTGCGGCTGGATAAAAAGCTGCAAACGGGAGGCATGGACGATTCGGACGGCACAGTAGGCGAATTTATGGAAGCGGTAGTTGTAATGCTCAAGGAATACGTCCGGCTGGATCCGGCCTGCAAGCAGGCGTTTCGGACCTTGAGAGGCAAACAGACCTGTTTTGGCTGGGAAGAGTCACTGCTACAAGACATTCAGTTTTGATTTCCTGGCCCTATCTTCAACGCATCTTCGCTGCATCTCCGCATCGACTAATCCAAAGCGACTGCAGAAAGCGCTCTCTTTTTTAGTTGCCAATAAACCTATACCGGCTTGACAACCCAAAAAGCTGTTCTTTATTCCGGCCTATGGCGAAGGGCGGCAGTATGCCAAAAAACTCATGGATCGGTGGATCCGTAGCTGCGGCAGCTTTCCAACTGGCAAAGGCGCCAACAATGCGACATCGTGAACGGCGGGACATCAGGTGCCTAGCGATGGCAGCAATCTTTCTCCCTCTGACATGGTGTCCCCAGAGGGCGCAATCCCAACAGGTTACATTCGACTTCGTGGGTTCTTCGCAAACGTGGGTCGTCCCAGCCAACGTGACTTCCATCACCGTCGACGTGCGCGGAGCCCAGGGCGGCGGCAACGGTAGCAATCCCAATGCTCAAGGCGGCAAGGGCGGGCGCGTCCAGACAACGCTCGCGGTGACGCCGGGTGAGATGTTGGTCATCTATGTCGGCGGCAGGGGCGGTGATCTTATTGGCCCGAACACGCCCGGCCCGGGCGGATTCAACGGCGGCGGCACCGGTGGCATCGACAACGTAGATTTTAACGCTCCCGCCGGGGGCGGTGGCGGGGCGTCGGACATCCGTCAGGGCGGCAATGACCTCTCCCATCGCGTTGTCGTCGCGGGCGGCGGTGGCGGAGCAGAGTGCTGCGAAGACGCCAACGGAGGCGCCGGTGGCGGCACGATTGGCATGGCCGGGATGGACGGAGGTAATTCCGACCCTGGGGGCGGTGGCACGCAGTCCAGCGGAGGAGCTGGCGGCTCGGGATGCCATGGCAATGGAGGTTCTGGCACTCTTGGTCAGGGCGGCATAGGTGGTAACGGGAACCGCGCAGGTGGTGGCGGCGGAGGAGGCTATTACGGAGGCGGCGGTGGCGGTGGATGCGATTTCGGCTCAGGAGGCGGCGGTGGTTCCAGCTATTCCGCCGGCACGAACACAATCCATACCCAGGGCTATCAGACCGGCGATGGACAGATCGTAATATCCAACGTTCCTGCCGCCCCTAACCCGCCACTGGCGACCGCCGTGCTCGATGCGGGGTTGGGCGACAAGCTTCTTGTGAAATGGAATCCTCCTTCAATTGAGGCAGGCATTACGGATTACCAAATTGGTTACGGCACTGCGCCTGGCAATTACTTGCCGCCGTATGCGGTACAGCCAGCGAGCAATCAAACTGCTTACCAAAAAGTCGTTCCTGGTTTACAACCGAACACTCCCTACTATGTTGCGGTTCGGTCTCGGAACTCAAATACGGGGCAAGTAAGTAGCTGGGTGCCGGCAGCACTTCCTGTCGTGCCCACGCTTCCGGTGGTGCTCGTGCACGGATGGAATAGCAATCCAAGTATTTGGGGAGATGATACTCAAGGATATGTGAAGTGGTTGCATGATGCTGGATTTCCGCACGTTTGGGTTTGCAATACTATTGACCCTTGCGGAATTCTCGGAGATCCTTGGTTTTCTGTCGAGGCATATCTGCTATCATTTTTCATTAAACAGGAAATTGCTACAAATGCTGCCTTTTATGGCGTTGATTCTTCCGAATACCAGATGTTAGACATTATTGCGCATAGCATGGGCGGAATAATCTCACGCAGGTATATATGTGGACAATCTCCTGCGTGGATTCCGAAACACATTCGTAAACTCTTTATGATGGGCACACCAAATGCTGGTACGGAAGCAGCCTCTTATGACTGTGCAGCTAAAGTGCTATGTCCCACTGGGCCAGCCTCTTGTGAAATGCAACCGAAAGCCATGAAGGAGTTTAACGATTTCTGTAGAAATGACCGCGCTACCGAATACATTGCAGTTGCAGGCAAAGGAGGTATGCTATCTTGCGACCCGAGGATACCGAATAAACAATGCTTTGGCGGGGCCTTTCGGAACGACTTAGAATGCCCTAACGATGGGCTTGTATCCGTTGCTAGCGTTTTAGGAGGACCAGATAGGATTTTCAGACCTACAGATAAAACAACTCGCGACCTTTGCCATAGCCAATACTACAGCGATTTCAATTTGTTCAGCACCTTTATTGAACCGAAATTAAAAAACCAGACCGCTACAACTTCTGTCAACGTTGAGAAGTTAGACGAGTCGCTTGTCTTTGCAGATTCTGGACAAGCACAAATTATTACGAGGAAGTGCGGTAAATTTCCGCCGGGGGTCACTTTGATTGATTCAATCTACGTTGAGAATTCCCACAGTTTGACGGTGGTCGTTGCTGTCCAAGATTCCGAGGCAACTTTTACACTGCTTTCACCATCGGGCAACATAATTGATTCTTCGACATCTGTCCTGAATTCAAATATTATTTTTGATCACATATACGATGTTCTCTCGTTATCCGTCCTTAATCCCGAAGCCGGGTACTGGAAATTTCAGCTTCAAACTACAGCGAATTCAGATTCTCTGATTTGCGTTACTGCAGGTGTTGGTAGCGATGTCTTCCTGAATACTGACCTTTCTAAGAGGGACGTACAAGCGGGAGATTCCATTACGCTTTTTGCGTATTTAACTAAAACCGGATTGCCGCTTACTGGTGCGATTATCCGTGCTATTCCGATCGACAAAACGAATGACACCCTTCCGGTCATTTATCTTTTTGATGACGGTGCGCATGGAGACGCGTCCTTTGGTGATGGTATTTACGCCAATTACTTTGTTCCACCTTCAGATACAGGTATCATTTCCTTTAACTTTACAGCCGACGCAGATGTGGGAGGAGAAAGCGTTCATCGAATCGCTACAGAAGTAGCCGGGGTGCGTTCTTTATGCTTCTTCCACGGTGATCTAAACGTGGACGGACTCTTGAGTCCTACAGATGTAGTTCTTGAGCTTAATTGTGTGTTTTTGAGTAGTGGCAACTGCCCTATCTGCCTAACGGATGTCAATTGCGACTCAGCGGCAAGCCCGTCTGACATTGTGTTTTTGTTACTGGCGGTTTTCTTGGGAGAAGCTTTTCCTTGTTGAGTACCAGCTCTTGACAATGGCCGACTCTAAGCCCACCGTTGAGTCCTGATTTCTGACAAAATATCAAACCGCAAGTTTCATGTTCGTTCGGGGCATCTAGGTCAAAAATTATAAATTGGGGCTATGGGAGATGAGATCCATTCACCCCATGTTACAAAATCCGTAACAAGGGTCAGCATAAACAGAACAGTTAAGTTATAAATAACCCGCAGGAAAACTCGGTTGTTGAATTGCTTTCCGAATTTTTCTCCCAACACCATTAGACATGCGAAAATTGCAATGGATATGGCTAGAGGGGCCAGTTTTAGTAGGACGGTATGATAAGATATTACGTCAAACCTCAAACGAAGAAACATTGCAGAAAAAGGGCAGATAAAACTAAGAAGTCCTGCAATGGCAAATAGAGAACCATGTTTTCCCTTCATACCCTCCCACGAATAAAGAAAAAATCTAAGAGACTCCAAGTCCGCGGTCGCCAAATAAATCAAGGTTATTACAGCCCAAAGGATTATCCACCATACCCACAAACTCAGCCACCAAGGGTTTTTCTTTGTCGGAGTGAGGCTTTGCAATCGAACGTGGTCCATTAATTTAATTCTATCAAAACGAACTTGGAGAGAAAGGGGATAACCTCAATACCGTAAGCCGGCTTTACCGGCAATTTTTCCCCACTTTTCCCGCCCTATATAACTCCGCGAAAATCAAGGATGAAACGTTCGGCGTTGGCTCTGACCGTCTTGCTCGTTACGTTTTTGCAATCTAAAAACTGCCTGTACCTCATTGTCGTTGCATTCCTGCACTGGATGGCTATCTTTCGAGCGTTTAGGGCCACCGAGCCTCCCCACAGTGGCCCTGTCCAGCCGGCCCGGACACCTGCCCGTTCGGGCCGATTTGTTTCTACTCATTAGCTTCCACGCTGAACGGGCCGGTCGACTTTGTTGCCAACTCCCACGCCCGGCAGGGTAGAACGTGCGTCTATCCCTGCCGGGCCTGGGTGCTTTGTGCACGTAATCATCCAGTCAGCGCACTGGTGGTTGCCTGACGCTGGCGGGAGTTGGCAAGGGTAGGATTATTGAAGCAGACTATTTTCATTTCCATTGGTAGACTGCCCTCGTTTCCAGATGGGACTAAAAACTGACGGCGGATTTGAAGCCGAAAAACGGTCAAAGGTAGTGAACCTGAATAGGCCTCCTCGTCCTTCACCATTCTGAGCTATTTGGGCGCTTTGGATTAGATGTTCCATTCGCCCCCTCCCGGAGGTGATGTAGAGCACCCGGAAATTCTCGATTCCGAAGCGCTGAATGTGCCGTCGTTGCAGCCACAGGTGGTGGTAGGCCTTTAGTTTGAGCAGTAGCCGGTTATGGGCGGTCGTGCCCCGGTCAATCTCGACAAAGTAAAAGCGCTTATTTCCTTTCACCTCGATGCCGAAAAACCCGTCGGCAAAGACCGGAACCTTGCGAAGCACCGAGGGGTTGGTTTTGCTACCGTTTAGGAAAGTGACCATATCCTTTATGCTCTTATCCTGCTTCCAGAAGAGGAGCTTAACATCCTGGGTGTCGCGGCAGGCCAGGGTGAGCGCAAGGCGGAAATCGTTTCGGCGAAGCGTGTGCTCGTAAAAGAGCGGTGAAGCCTTCCGACCAGGAGTGGCACTTAGACTGGCTCGTATAGTAAGGCCAAGCTTGGAGACCAGCAGTCGCGCCCCCCTTTGGGACAGGCTGTAGAGGGCGGGCGGCGTTCCCTGACCCATTGCCGTCACGCCAAAGCGCCGTTCAAGTAAGCCGTGCTGCCAGAGCCGGAACAGCCGCTTGCGGGTCTTGTGCAGGGACCGGAAATGCAGGGCTTGAACTTGGCCTGCCGAAAGGAGTTGGAAATCTCCCACCGTCTTCAGGACCTCAAGGTCACGAGGAGTTAGTTGAAACGGGGGCAAGTTTGCGGAATCCCGTTTGTATCGGGAGCGCCGGGAAACTTTTTGCTTCTGGATTTCAGCTGTTGCCATCCCGGTATTGTAAATAGGTCATCCCGGCAGCCACAGCTTCAAAGAGGTGCTGGTAATAACGATCGCCCCATTTTTGGTTTCTCTTGAAACAGGATTTCAATTCCGGGTACCGTTCCGCCACTATTCTCGCCACCTCGCGCCGTGGGCAGTTCTCCGTTCCGCTTAATGATTTCCGAACCTGCTTTCGTGAATACTCCTGAAGCTCTATCTTACCTTTAGCTACCATCCGGCGGGTTAGAGCAAGGAGGGCCTTCAACCCCGCAGCTTTTTTGGATCGTGGGTCGGCGTCAACCTCGATTACCACGATTTCCGGATTCTTATCGGCAATGAGACGGAGAACTATTCTGTCAAAATTGGCAGAAAATACATCCGTCGTCCCGCCTCTATAAACAGTCTTCACGCCATAGTCCGCCAGTAGTGAATCTTCGAATGCGGCAAAACCGAGTTTGCCGTTTGTGGAGGTAATCGCCAGTATTTTCTTAGCCCTTTGCATGTTTTTTGAGGAGGTATAGAAAGAGCGCCGTTTTCGACTTTTTGATTTGTGAGTCGGGGGTTTGCCGGACTTCCGACAGGGCTTGCCGGATTGCCGGTTCGGTATAAATCCGGCAAAGCGCACGATAGAACGACAGGTTGCCGAAATCGCCGAGCGTGCGGCCAATGTCTTGAACTAAGAGGTCACGCCTTGCCTGGATATCGGGTAGCGGAGCTTCAAAGTGTCCATTCCTGGGAATTGCCGTAGAACCGGCCGTCTGTTCTTTTTCTTTGCCCGGGTACCGAATTTGTATTCGGCACACCGTGTAGTTATTTCTCGATGGCCATCGGCTTATAAGTCCTAATCGTTCAAGTCTCCTGAGCGCTCGATTGATAGTTTTCAGCCCCACACCAAGCTCTTTGGCTAACCCGAGGGGTCGCACTGAGTGAGAGGTTTCCACGCTATCCGTTTGGCTCAGCAGCTCGAGATAGATTCGGATCTCGGTCTCATTAAGCACGGGGAGATAAGACAAAAAGTTGGCGGGCAGGAGAAATGATTTGAACAGAGGTTCCTCACTCATAGGTAAGTTTTATTTTTAGCGCCTGTCGGCGATGGAAGATGTCGGCTCGAATTTGGTTAAACAGGTTTCCAAAGAGAATCTCCACCGGACACTGGATGGCGGCGGAAAGTTTCAGTGCGTTTTTGAGACTTGGCAGCTTCCGCCCTTTCTCCCAGTGGGCGAAATGGGATGCGGTTTTCATTCCGGTCATTGCTGCCAGTTGCCGCAGCTTAAGACCCCGCAGCCGCCGATAGCGTCGGATTTGATTGGAAGGATATTTTATAGAAGCAGGCGGCATGAATACGGTTTTTGGATCCGCTTGAGTTGATAGTCGCAGTTACCGAGAACGTCCTCAATTGCCGAAAGCGGCAATTAGCTGTTGATAAGCGAGTCCCTTGGCCAACAACAAAAAGGCCAGCACCAAGGGAGGGCACTGGCCTATAAAAAGGATGAGCTTGGCTTGGTTAAAACTGGTTTTTTAGGTCTTTGCTACGCGTGACGGATTTGGTTACCCGACTATAAAGAAGCGGAATGGGCTACTTTATACTAATCCTGGAAATCTGTCAAGGGTGTGGCAAACCCTGTATTTTTCCCCTTTAGCGCGTGTTAATGGCCGCTTCCGGCTTCATTTTGGCCCTGTTTTCATTCTGACAGGCAAGATAGCGTGGGTGTGGAATGGAAATACCTGAGCAAGCTCTCCAGGAGCTTAAGGAAATTCACCGTAAGCTCACGGGCGAAGAACTGTCGAACCAAAAAGTACTTGAGGTGGGCCAAAACCTGTTCCGCTTGTTTTTTGCCATTCACATTCCTATCCCAAAAAACACCTTGGCCGACAGCATAGAAGAATTCCTCGAGTTGAAGGCGCTTCTTGACGACGGGGATTCGGTCCGGTAGGATCCGGAGGATTTATCCTACAAAATCCGCTTTTCGGTTAAAATAAAATCAGCCACAGCACCATGCCTCATTACTTTCTCTACGCACGCAAGTCAACCGAATCGGAAGACCGCCAGTTGCTGTCCATCGAGTCGCAGGTGAAGGAGCTTGAAGCGCTGGCGCGCAAAAGAAACATAACGATTTCGAGAATCTATACCGAAGCGAAATCAGCGAAGGCACCGGGCCGACCCGTGTTTGGACAACTGATGAAAACAATCCGCGCCGGGTCGGGTGCGCACATCCTCTGTTGGAAACTCGACCGACTTTCCCGCAACCCCATTGACTCGGGTAATGTGAACTGGGCACTGATGGAGCGGAAGGTATTAAGCATTTTGACGCCCGATAAGGAGTATACCGACGCCGGCGACGAGCAATTCCTGGCTCAAATCGAGTTTGGCATTGCTCAAAAGTTTCTTGCCGACCTAAAGAAAAATGTCATCCGGGGCCTTAACGCAAAAGTGGAGAAGGGATGGTTTCCCGGCCGCGCTCCGATTGGATATCTGAATGAGAAAGGGGCAGAAAAAGGTTCAAAACGAATTCTCACCAACCTCGACACTTTTCCTCTCGTGCGAAAAATGTGGGACATGATACTGTCGGAGAAGTATTCCGTAGCCGAGGTCAGCCGAATCGCCGGCGAAAATCTGGGGCTGACACTGCCCAAAAAAGGAAACGGCAATGTCAAACCGCTGTCTCTCAGTGCTATTTATCGAATTCTTTCCAATCCCTTCTACTGCGGGCTATTCCCCTATAGGAAGCAGCTGTTTCAAGGGAAGCATACGCCAATGATAACGGTGGAAGAATTTGAGCGGGTTCAAGGGTTGCTTGGACGAAAGGAAAGACCTCGATCCAAAAAGCATTTCTTCGCCTTTACCGGCTTAATTAGATGCGGCGAATGTGGCGCAATGGTCACGGCCGAAGAAAAGTCCAAAATTCTCAAGGGTACAGGCCAAAGGAAAGCTTACATATACTATCACTGTACCAAGCGAAGGAATCCCAACTGTTCGCAACCGTGCATAGAGGAACACAAACTAAAAGCGCAAGTCGACAGCTTTCTAAAAGGAGTTACCCTCCCGCCGGAGTATCTGGACTGGATTTTCAGGCACTTAGAAGTTGTAAGTGGCAAGGAACAGGCCAAAGCGTTTTCAGCAAAGGATGGCTTGCAAAAACAGCACGCTTTCAATAGTCGGCAATTGGCAAACCTCCTGGATCTGAAGATTTCGCCCCAGAACGTAGATGGCAACTTGCTCTCTAACCAAGAGTATATTGCAAAGAAGAATGCTTTGGTCCAAGAAAAGTTAAGGCTCGAACAGCAATTAAACAGCGACGAGCAATCTGCGGCTGAGACCATCGACCTAACCAGACAAGCGTTTCAGTTTGCCGCTTATGCCCGGTTTTGGTTTGCAAAAGGTGATCGCGAGCGCCAGCGCGCCATCTTTGCGTCGGCAGGTTCGAACTATACACTTTTGGATGGGTCGCTTAGATTTGACGCGCTGAAACCGCTGATGGTCATCAAGGAAGGCTTAGACCGGTTAAACGGTGGCCATGAATGGTTAGAACCGACGGGGAACCACGGAATTCCTATACAAATGGACCCAACGACATCTCTCATTTCGGTTTGGAGCG